>Ga0209500_10000039_pt1 | contig 119489 bp, 130 predicted proteins | sample S_140212_EF_Meta_FD_187323 | JGI IMG/M metagenome (GOLD analysis project Ga0209500, IMG submission 187323) | Freshwater microbial communities from Lake Simoncouche, Canada to study carbon cycling - S_140212_EF_MetaG (SPAdes) (version 2) | ecosystem: Environmental > Aquatic > Freshwater > Lake...
TTGTTATAAAATCAAACAGTTCATTTGAATCCAATAAATTAATTTGTTTAGTGTTTTTATACGTGATTCTTTCACTAGCACTCAACTCTCTTGTATAAACTTGAAATCCATAATGACAAGGTGGTAATACTTGATGTGGTAAATCTGCGGGATTCCACGCTGAGACAATTAATCGTCTTGAATCTGGATTTGTTTTAAGGTCGTTAATTAGATTTTGGATTTGGTCTATTTGTTTTGTATAAACACCAGGGTCAACTATTTTCTCATCACGAGTTGCATTTCGGTTCCAACTTCTCCATTGCTTTCCATACACAGGTCCAAGGTCACCCCACTTCTTAGCAAACTCATCATCGGTTTTGATTTTGTTGATGAACTCTTCCATAGTCATCACCCTTGTGCAATTTTCGTCTGGGTCGTCAACATGGATTTCATAATCGGGTTCTTCTACAGAATTTGCAATCTTACAATAGTTCTTATAAGCATCACCATCCCAAATATGACAATTATTATCCACAAGGAACTTGATGTTTGTATCACCACGCAAGAACCACATTAGTTCTGTGGTGATTGTTTTGAACGGCATTTTCTTTGTAGTAAGTAATGGAAACCCCTCACTCATTTTATGTCTAATCTGTCTACCAAATACACTTATTGTACCAGTTCCTGTTCTATCTTTTTTTGATACACCATTATCAAGGATGTCTTGTAAGAGTGATTGGTATTGTTTATCTAAGGTATTATTTTTTATATCTATATTTTTCATTAGTTTTTTACGTTTTTCAGGATGTCTCCACTTACCATAGTTAGACCATTTGTTCATAACTTTCCAATTGATTTTCGTTGAAGATGTGTAATAGTCCATATTCATCCATTTCGCCTATCACCCGTATTTCACCACCGATTGTTTCAAATACACCTACGATTGTACAAGGAAATTTATATCCTTTTGGTTTGTGTACCTTATCACCAACCTTAAATTTTGGTTCTGTTTGATTAATAATACCGTTTAGTCGTTTAATCTCAGAGATCACATCATCTCCCAATTCAATCTTGGACATCATTGTTAGATCCACCACTTGATTCGTAAGGACATTGATTAACTCGTCTTTTGCTTGTTCTCTATTCATAATTTTTTATTTACCAATAATAAATTTAAGTGCTGATGAGCTTCCGGCCATATTAAAGGTAAAAACTTCAGATGAACAAGTTATATCGTTTACCCTAATTTTTAATACACTACATAGTTTAAAGTCATTAAGTATATTACTTTCCATTAGATTACTAACGATCCATATAATTTTTTTATCTTCAGAAACTTCCATAGGTTCAGAATATTTTACATAGGAACCGTTAACTAAAAAAGACAAGTCTACCGTGGGGTTTTCATCACACGTATACCCACCCTGCAGATAAAAAAATATTGATCCATCTACATTTTCTAACTTTAAAACTGATTTATTATTTTCGGCAGTATAACATATTCGATAAGGATCGTCAAACCCATTATTAACATTTTTGTTTATCCATTGTGCATTAACATTTAAAGTTAACATTAACGCAATACTAATCATTAATTTTTTCATATTTTTTATTTTTAATTCAATTCTATATTTTTATTATTTTCAAATTCAACCAATAAAGCAACAACAGTTTCATCAACCAAACTAACATGTAATTCTTTTGCTGTTTTATAATCGGAAACATTAATTTTTGATTTTATTTTTTTTTCTCCATCTGTAATGGTAATTTTAATCTCAAACTTTTTTTCCAATTTTATTTTTTTATCTACCGGTGGTTTGTAACCAAATTCTTTTTCTTGTCTTATTTCATTAAGTGTTCTTTTTTTCATTTTTTATGTTTTTAGTAATTTATTTATTATTTGATACCATCTTCTAATTCTTTCTCCGCAAGAACACTACCTAAAAATTGGTTTTCATTTTCTAAGAAAATAATATATTCTTTCAACGCCTTATTTCTATCCCTTTGAGATTGAATTTTTTTTAATTGTTTTCCTATTTGAACCTTTATGGAGTCTTCAGGTAATGATAACCATAGAGTGTCTACATGGGGATTTTTTTTAAGACTGTCGATTATTCTTTCTTTATCTTTTATTAATCTACTAAATTTGGTATTTGCTCTATTATTGATAATGGCAGCAAATATTCCAGTAAAAATTAATGTGATAATAATGATGGTTGAAATTTTTTTCATAATTTGTTTAATTTATCGTCTATTTTTATACTCACAGTACAAATATAATATTTTTTTATCGTAATGTCAACTCCATCACACATATGTATACCACTAAATCCTGTTATTTTTTAACTGCTCTTGCGAAAAGATTACCTGTTTTTAATGTTACTCCAACAAATCTATGTGTAAATCCTATAACCCAAACATAATCGGATCCGTAAGAACTACCACTCCAATAATAAACATTATTATCAACAAAAAACTCAGAGTTGTCTGATACATATATTGGAGAAATAAAACCACCTAACATATCTTTATTTTCGTATATTTTTTCCATTTCTTCTTTTGTTGGTAATCTCCATCCATCACCTAATTTTGAACACGCTTTTACCGCCTCATCGTATGTCATTGGATCTGAAAAATCAAACTGAGCAATTTCTAAACCGTTTAGATTATATGTTTTTCCAATAACTGACTTTTGTGAAAACACAAAAAAAGGAAGTATAAATAATAAAGTTAATAATGTTTTCATTTGTCCTGTTCTTTAATCGTTTAAATTTAAACCATAACCTTCAAGAGTCTCTCTGATTTCTTCTCTTATTTTTTCACAAATATCTATTTCCTCACTTGATGCTTCTTCGTTGGAATAAAACTTAATTCCGTGTTTGGTTGTTGATCTTAACTTTTGGTCAAGATCCCACATTGACATCTTCCACTTCATAGCATCAAGTGCCACTCTTGCATCTTGTGATTCTTCTACCGAATCAAATTCTATTGTTATTTTTCCCATTTCTTTTGCTTTTGCTTGTTCGTACTTCTTAACTTGTGGTTTTACTACAGTGTCTATAATATGTTGTGCCTTGCGATTGAACTCTTCTTGATCTATCTTCATTGTTCTTGTTGTTTAAAATCTAATTCTCGTTCATAAAAATAAGGACAACACCATTTTCTAACATCACAATTAAGTTTAATCATTGTTCCGTTATAACAACCTGTTTTTATTACTGTTGCCCAACCACTAAGTTTGGTTTTAACTCTATCCCCCACCATTAATTCACTAAATGTCATCATCTTCTTCCCTATATGTTAAAAATTCATCATATCTTTCTTCCATATGTTTCTTATCTCTATACTTACCACAAGCTAAATCATCTGCTATATCATACCCAAAATCTATTATTTGTTCTCTCTCCATTTCTTTGGCTTGTTTAAGTATAGCATACCAAGTAAACTTATCCTTGTCTGTATTCCATAACTTTTCAAATAACCATTCTGCTGCTGTTTGTTTCATATCATTTCTATTTAATTAATGTGGTAACTTTTACCACTTATCCTTTATCAAACTGTCCCATATATTATCTAAATTTGGGACAAATAGTTGTTAATAGCTAACATGTGAATCCTTTTCCATTTTTTATCATGTTTAATATTTCTAATTTCTCTTCATCTGTTATTTTAACAGGTAGCTCATACTCTTTTGTATTGTCTAACCTGCACTGCTCTACCTCTTCCCATAATGACTTAATATCATAACAAATAGGTTTTCCGTCATTAGTTGCTTGGTCAATTGTTCCAAGAGGGTCTCTCTCCCATAGATACCAACCAATCCAATCTGCTCCATCCTTACCATAGTACACCTCTAATAAAATGTTTATCACTGAGGTATAATTATCTGAGAAATTAATAGTGTCTATATCTAATACATACAATGCATGTTCCTTGTCTGATTGCTTCCTAAGTCTATTTAGGATTTCTGTAAATACTTCTAGTTTCATATTATTTTTTTAGTTTCCATAACTCGTAATTACTATTTTTTGTCTTAAATTTAATATAGTCATCTTGCTCCTCAACAATTTCTGTTATTGGAGTTGTTTGCCATGTAAAAAATTGGCTAAATGGTGACATAAGTAGTGAACGACCAACAGCTGGTTTATCATGTTTTGATTTAAACCTACCTTCCTCATTAAATTCCAACCACATTACTTCTTTAGATTGGTTAGTTAATCCATCATGTTCACGAATCATTTTCCAATTGAATTCATTTTCAATTACTCCCTGATCAACAGCAATCTTTAAAACATTATCTTCCGTTAATGTCATTGGTATTTTAGTTTGTTTAATCTTGCTCATTTTTAATTATATTATATGTAAAATCACTAAATTTTAAACCCCATTGTAGTGAGGCCCACATCATTTCTTTTTCAGCGCTTTTTGCGTTCATTCGTAGGTTTTTTATTAGGTATTTTTTACCCCATAACTTCCATTGATCATTTTGTTCTGTAGTCATAGTCCATTCCTGAAACCAATTGTCTTTACGATCTTTAATGTCCTCAAAGGTTACCGTATGACCCGCAATTTCAAACATCTTGTTAACTAAATCAATGATTATCTGTTCTTTTTTTTCTTGTTTACTTAATCTTTTATTCATTTTATTTTAGTTTGTTTAATCTTGATTGTTTTCTAACTCATTTAATTGTTCTTCTAATCTTTTGACGCTACCCCAAATAATTCTAGCAGCTGGATCTATCGCTTTAATCTGTTCAACTAATTCGTTTTGCCTGCCTCTGCTGTAAAATCCACGTTCAATATCATCAGCCAAGTTTTGGATGTGTTCTGGTGCGTGTATAGAAATACGGAGGTCATAAGATTCCCATTTAGTTTTCCAATCAATAAAAGCAATACCTTTAGTTAATTTTTTATGTAGATTGTGTAGGGTCCAATTACGAACTCTAACAATTGATCGGTCACTACCAAATACATGTAAGAACCGTAGAAACAATCTTGGACACCATTTTGGTTTTGCTTCATAGTCCATTGCCAATACCAGTGGATAAAGAGCTTTGTAGTAGACGCTGTCTTCTTTATAGAAAGTTATTCCAAGATATCCCCACTTTTCTAGTTTCTTTGGAAAAAAGATATACCGTAAGTCATCCAAGTTGATGTTACGAGTGTGTATAATACCTTTTTTACGTCCTCTCCAAAATATCAGACTTTGTGCAAAAGATTTTGCCTTTGTTGCTATAGACCGATTGTCTTTGTAGTCAAATTTACTCATAATTATTGTTTTATTTTACAAATGTACGAAAAAATTTTTACTTTACCAAATTTAATTATAACCATTTTATTTCATTTGTTATTGAATCCCATTCAACGCTAACAGGTAGGTTAGTGTAATTATATCTCTCATCTAATACTGAAGCATTAATAAAGTGTGTGTGTCCATTATAATAATATCCTGAACTTCCATGTATGTGTCCAAACACATGAATCTTTGGTTTAATTTCATCTACTCGATGACGTAACATTTCACAACCTACTCTTACACTTTGTCCTCCTGGAATATCTAAATGTCCAAATGGTGGTCCGTGTGTAATCAGTATGTCCGTATTGTCAGGTATATCATCCCACTTTGCTTTCATTACTTCCCCATTTCGAGGTAAATTAAAAGCCCAATTAAAGAACTCTGGTTGCCAAGGTGACCCATAGATTTTTAAACTACGATCTTCATCCATATCATAAAGACCAAACATCTCATCTTGAAGATAAATTAGATTTGTATAATCTTTGATGGTTAATAAACTCCAAGTAGGTTCATTTTCTAAAATACGGTCGTGATTTCCTGCAATAAAAATTTTCTTATCGTATCCTTTTATTGTACTAAACCAATCAAGGAATTCAATTACCTCTATTTTAGAGTATCCACCGTTCATAAAATCTCCAGCGTGTATTAGTATATCACCACCTGGTAAATCATTTTCACAATACCGGTGTTTAGTATGTGTATCACTAATAAATGTTATTGTTTTTTTCATGTTACAAATATAATAAAAATAATTTAAAATTTAAAATAAAAGTACAAGAGTTTTTAACGGATTATTTAACTATTTCTTTTTTTCCTATAATGGAACCTTGTAATACTACTTTATCAATTCTTGAATCAATGTATGATTTTGTTTGATCAATTTCTCTATGAATTTGATCTTCTATTTTGTGATGATTTTCATCCACATGTCTAACTTGATTCATTAATGTTTGTTCAACCATATTAATATCACGATGGGTAGATTGAAGTAATTGTTCAGTATGTCTTCTTTCGTGATCAATTGATTGATATACTTCGTCAATCATTTTTTTAATTGTTATTGTTTGTTTTTCTAATTTTTTTATCTTAACTACACCTAAAACTAAAGCAATTAATAATAATATTGCCGCAATCGTAAGCATACCTAAAACATATGATGTTATTTCTATCATGTTTTCTAAATTTTATTTATTTTTATGTCAAAGAACTCCTGTACTGTTCCCATGTAGAATTTCAAATCTATATGGGTTTTAATTATTTAATTATTTCTAATTCTATTCTATATTTTTTAATTTTTTCTCTAGTTTTTTGGTACTCATCTTGATCGTTAGCCTTGTGACCATTTAGAACTGCTCTTGTTATTATTAATTCATTTTTTAAAATAAAAGACAATTTTTCTTGATTGGTTAACTCATAAGGAACAACTTCCGTCCTAATAAACTCTCTAATCATTCCTCTAATATTTTCAATGTGTTCTTTTGGATTTTGTTTTGTCCCATGTACCATAACAGATGTCTGGTATATTGTTCTACTTAAATCTAATATTTTTTTATCAAAACCCATTTAATTTTTTTGTTTAAAGGATTTCTTTTCTTTTTTTATTTAAATAAACCTCAAGTGGATTAATAATAGTATATTGATATTCTCTCCAATACTCCACAACATTTTTATTTTTTAATTGATTATCAAAATTATTAATTAATTTATTTGCCGTAGTTATTTGTTCTTGAGTTTTACAAGAATTAATAACTTTTTTAATCCATGTCTCTATTTCTGTGTAATTTTTCATTTTTTTTATTGATTATCAATTAATACATAAGGAGGATTAATTCTTACCTCAGACCCATCACTATTAAAGTAATATGCCGTATCCTCATCAAAACTAATGGTGTCTGTATACCAAATAGCAGGATGAGGACCTTTATTGGTAATAACAGTACCTTTTATTTTATATCTATATTTTTTTTGGTTACACGAAAATATTATAAGTCCGAGTAAAATGATAAGAATTAATTTTTTCATAATTTAGTTAATTTGTATAAAACAAATATAATTATTTTTTTTTAATAAATCAAATTTTTAGTAAAATTCATTTTCTCTAATCCAAATAACCGCAATATATTTAAAACCATTTGTTACTGGTAAACCAGCGTGGATACTATCATAATCTAAAGAACCGTCATCTTTTATGTTATCCCATAATACAAGTTTTCCTTTTTTGGGGACTATTTTAATATTTAGGTTTGGAAATGATGTTTCCCCTCCTTCAAAATTATCATTTAAATAAACTAAACCTGTTTTTAATCTTTGTCCCCCTCTTTTTATTTCATCATCATAATAATTTTCGTTAGGATGAAAAAAATCATGATGATCTTTATATTCTCCTCCAATATCATATTTTAAAACATTAATACTTTCCATGTTAATTGTGGGTATTTGTGTTATTTCTGAAATAAGTTTTCTATATTTAATAACAACTTCACCATCTTCTTCCTCTAACCAAGTTCCTTTTGCTACTCTATATCCATCAATATTTTCACCAAGTACCTCAACATTATCAAAACTATCTGAAGATAAATTTATTAATTCATTACATTCTTCATCAGATAAAAAATTATTAATTTCTTTTACCATTTTATTATTTTATATATTATCAAATTTAAGTTCAGATCCATCAACTGATACATCACATATACCCCCATTTTCAAAAATTAAATCTATTCTTGATTCGGGTATATTAACTTTATCTGGTCCACTAACAATTTTATAACTTTGTGTTAGTGTTAATTTTGGATTTTTGATTAACGATAAAACAGTTTCGTTTTCGCAAATCATTTTTGACGGGTATTGACCTCCAACAGTTACAATAACTTCATCACCAATTTGTATTTCTTCATTAGAAACCAAATAAGGTTTTTTTCCAATTAATATTATTTTGTTCATTGTTTTTATTTATTTTTTAATAAATTATTTTATATCATGAACCCCCACGGATTAGGTGAGGGTTTTATGTTTAACTTAAAAATTAGATTACCTCTTCAAACTCAACATCAGATGGTTTATTATTTTCTTCTTCTGTTGTTGTTTGTTCGTACAATAATTGACTAATAGTTTGAAATTTAGTATTAAGATCATTGATATCATTTTCAATCTTCTCAATATCTTTTTTACCGTAAGATTCTTTTAAACTTTCAAGTGCCGTATTAAGTTCGGTTTTTTGATCTTCGGTTAATTTTTCATCCAAATCTTTGATTGATTTTTCAGTTTGAAAAATCGTACTGTCGGCTCTGTTTATAACTTCGGCATCTTCTCTTAATTTTTTATCTTGTTCGGAATTTAACTCAGCCTCTTGTTTCATTTTCTCAATCTCTTCTTTTGATAACCCAGAAGATGCCTCAATACGAATTGTTTGTTGTTTGTTTGTTCCTTTATCTATCGCTGACACATTGATAATTCCATTTGCGTCAATATCAAACGTAACTTCAATTTGTGGAACACCTCTCATTGCCGGTGGGAGACCATCTAAGTTGAATTTACCAATAGTTTTATTGTCGGTTGCCATTGCTCGTTCTCCCTGAAGTACGTGGATCTCAACTGTTGGTTGATTATCCGCTGCCGTTGAGAACACCTGAGATTTTTTAGTCGGGATTGTGGTGTTAGACTCAATCAATTTAGTCATAACTCCACCCATAGTTTCAATACCTAAAGATAATGGGGTTACATCTAATAATAAGACATCTTTAACATCACCAGCTAACACACCTCCTTGGATTGCCGCACCTAACGCAACTACCTCATCAGGGTTAACACCTTTAGAAGGTTCCTTACCAAAGAATTGTTTAACCGCATCTTGTATTGCTGGAATTCTTGTTGTACCACCAACCAAGATAATTTCATCAACATCAGAAACCTTCATCTTAGCATTTTTTAATGCCTTCTTACAAGGTTCAATTGTTCTTTTAACCAAAGAATCAACTAATTGTTCAAATTTTGATTTTGATAATGTTCTTACCAAATGTTTTGGAATACCGTCCACAGGCATAATATATGGTAGATTAATTTCAGTTGATGAGGTTGAGGATAATTCAACTTTTGCTTTCTCAGCCCCCTCTCTTAATCTTTGTAATGCCATTGGATCCTGAGTTAAATCAATACCATTTTCTTCTTTGAATTCACTTACTAACCAATCGATAATTACCTGATCAAAGTCATCTCCACCTAAATGAGTATCCCCATCAGTTGATAATACTTCAAACACTCCGTCACCTAATTCAAGAATGGACACATCGTGAGTACCACCACCACAGTCAAATACCACCACTACCATATCTTTAGACATTTTATCTAAACCATAAGCCAATGCCGCCGCGGTAGGTTCGTTAATAATACGTTTTACTTCTAAACCCGCAATTTCACCCGCTTCTTTAGTTGCTTGTCTTTGAGCATCGTTAAAATATGCCGGTACGGTAATAACCGCCTGAGTCACAGTTTCACCCAAATAATCCTCAGCAGTTTGTTTCATCTTTTGAAGTACCATTGCCGATATTTCTTGTGGAGAATATTGTCGTTTATCTATTTCAACCCTTGGGGATCCTCCATCACCTTTCACAATCTTATATGGCACTTTTTTAATCTCTTTTTTAGATTCCTCAAAACTTGTACCCATAAAACGTTTAATTGAGCTAATAGTTTTATCCGGATTGGTCACAGCTTGTCGTTTAGCCGGATCACCAATTTTTCTTTCTCCATCTGTAATAAATCCAATAACGGATGGTGTTGTTCGTTTACCTTCACTATTTGTTATAACTACAGGTTCGTTTCCTTCCATAACGGCAACACACGAATTTGTTGTTCCTAAATCAATTCCAATAATTTTTCCCATTTTTAATTTTAATTTTAATTTTTATTTTTATTTATTATGACTTTAAAGTCGTACTATTTTTCCCAAAAAACATTCCATTCATAAAATACTGACATTTTGTCAGGTTACCAACTATCAACGTCTGTTAAATCTAATTCTATGTCAGCTAATTCACTATATACTACGACAATTTGTCCTATACCACTACTTGAGAATGTATATTCGTAGTTTCCATAACTTCCATAGATAGCCTTTATATGACTCTGCCATTCCTCCAACTTTTTAACTTGATCTTCATCAAGAGTAAAAGTTTTAGTTTTACCTTTTTTTGGTGGAGGTAGTAACATTTCACGATCTTTAGGTGGGGGTGGCGACATCTCATGATCATTTGGTTCACTGTTTATTCTCAAATACATTTTTTTTATACGTTCTTGATTCTCATCCATACCCTATTATTTTTCAATGATCATATTTGTATTAGCAATTGGAGCTCTAAATTCTGGAATTTTTTTACCATCAAAATCTTCAACATAAACTTCATAATGTTGGTCCATCACTTTTACTGTTGGGACGTTTTTTTGAAAGTAAATTATATCTCCTTGTGAATTAATCAAAATTACTTCTTTTTTTGTTGTGTTAAATGTTAATGTTTGCATCTTTTTTATTTTTTTTATTATGTTCTTTTATCAATTCATTCCAATTATTTTTTTTTGTCTCAAATCTTACAAATATTTTATGTTTCATACTCGTCTAAGTCTTGGCATAAGTCTTGGAGTATATTGATCAACGTCATTAAGAAATTCATTTTCCATGTGAACTAATGGATAAGTGTTTTCCGGTTCATCAGGTGGAAGTACATCAGGGATTTCCGTTTGTTCTGTTTCTAATTCCATTTCTATTTGTTTTTCTATTAAAAATGTATTACAATTTTTTAATTCATTCTCAGAAAATAATGTTTTATTAACACTATTTTTTTTATCTAAAAAACCCATTAATTTAGATACGTGATCATACGAGATACCTAAATTAAAAGAATCAATTTGAGAATCAGTCTCATTATAAATTGAAATTTGGTCATCAAATTTATCAGAATAACTTCCAAATTTTCTACCGGTTTTTTTATTTATAATATAAATTAAAATTCCATTTCTTGAGTATCTATAAAAATATTCGGGTTCGCTTTTCATCGCAGTACACCACTTTGTTCCTGACCCATATTTTAACGATGATTCAAAAGTTAATGGTTTAAACATCATAACCTCATCATCTTCATAGATAACTAAAATCTCTTTTCTTGCATTTTTTAATAACTCTTTTGTTTTAGCAATTGAAATTTGATTAATAATGTCATCCATAGAATTATAGGTAGATATATCTTTATTTTCAATTAAATTTTTATCTAAAAGATTTATAAATTCCGGCAACATTTCAATATTATCTGAACCAAGTTGATCAATAACAGATATTAAAAATTGTCTTTCAAATATATTTGTATTCAATAAAATATTCTTAACGGTTTTTTTCCGACTACCATAATAATTATCCACATCTTTGTACGCAGACTCCATCTTTTTTTTAAAGATTTTTAATAAAAATGGTGTTAGTTTTTTAGTTTTACTAACATCAAGTTTAGAGATCAATTTTACTAAATTAAATCCCATGTCAGGATTTTGTTGAATTAAATGTTTTATTCCCATTATATATTTTTTATAAATTTAAAGCAAAAAAATAACATTATCAAGTTAATGTGAGTCACTTACATTATTTTTTTCACAGAATATACTATAATCAGGGTTGATTACCTTACCAACTTTATGTCTATCACCGGTAACGGATTTAACAACCACACCTTCGTGAGGAACTTTGGTTCCCTCTATATTGTTATTGAATACGTATTTATCTTGTTTTTCTTTGGACCAAGTCCCCAAATAAAGAACCTCAACTCTTGGTAATCCCAACGATTCAAAGACATTCTTTTCGTCATGATAAGGTCGGTAATCACCATTTAATTCAACATCAAAACCAGCAAACTTAACATCGGTTAAACCATAATCATAATTTTTTTGTATACCATGACCATATATCTCACCATAGATGATTAACCCATCACCCAAATAGTCAGGACTACCAAATGTCTTAACATAATCCCATAGTTTATTTTTTATTTTGTAATTATCTGCGATCGTTCTCCAAACATCGGTAGAGTAAAAACCTTGTGAATCAGAACCTTTCTCCACATTGTGTGATCCATAAACATATTCGTAATTAACCCATTTGTTTCCAAATAACTTTTTGACTCTATCAAAGAATGAAAGTCTTTTCTTTCTTACAATACCATAACGAGCATTTGTTCCGTGAAGTTTACGAGTAACAGTAACTATGTCTTCCTCGTTAAACATTTCAGGTGCATTCTTCAAGTTAGGAAACTTGTGGTAGATATGGAAGTTAGGGTTTTGGTAGTATTTGAATTTTCTACCCCCACTTAACTGAACCATCCTAACTGGCGGTTCGTATTTAAATACTTCAAGTAACTCCATGCAGTCAGAACCATCGTATCTATATTTTTCCGTAACAAACCCTATTGGTATTATTAAACATTCAGAGTAAACCTTACGAAGTTTTATAGTTTTTACTCTCTGACCTTTACGAAGATAACTTGTAACACCTAAGTCATCAGAAAGTTTTTGTGGTATAACCGCATCGGTAGTTGCAATAACAACCATATCACCAACTTCGTATTCACCTTTCTTGGTGATGGCTTGCCAACCACCAACCAATGCAAGTTCAATATTATCCGCACCTTCTATTGGTATAATCTCACCGATCAAACCAACATAACATACACTATTTAAATTTTCCATTTCTTATAATTTTTCAAATTCTTCTTTAACTAACTTTATTTCTTCATCCAACTTTTCAAGTACTTTGGATATCATTTCTTTTATAATCTCTTTATCATATAATCCCACTTCACCTGGCGTTCGGAATTGACCTCCATACGTATACTTAATTGTAACACCCAAACTACAAGATTTAAGTGCGGATTCCAATTTATGTTTCTGTGTTTTCAACCTTTCAAGGGTTTCTTTTACTTTTTTTGCTTGTTCAAATTTTTCTAATTCCATAATTTTTATTTATTAATAAACACCGTATTGGTTATAAGATGTTTTCATCTTAATACATAACCATGAATTACTACTACCAATTTTCCATTAAATAATGCTCGGTCTGTTTGAATGTCAATATCCATCATACCCAAGTCTTCCTTGAGTCTATTAGCTTGGACCTCAACTTCGTGTTCCGCATCTTTCTCATTTTTAAAGAATCCAAAATAAGAATCACACCCACCTGTTTTATCACATACTCCGTAAATCATCTCTCTTTGATCCATAACATTCTAATTTTATATTTTTAACATTCCACAAATCTTTAACCCCTTCGGTCATATGACAATTATGTTTCTTACCTGTCCTATTTCCAAATTCAACAATCATATCATTATGACGATTCTTAATAAAGTGAGGACATTCTTTACACGGTTTTTCCATAAAACAAAGATAGTTGTTTTTTTTTAAATAAACAACTATTTATTGGTATGAAAATTATTTTAACTGAATCACAATATTCATCATTATTAAATGAAGTAGCTGATTTTAATTTACTATATAAATCTTTATACCCAAAAATGTATAGACAAGTTTGTATGAAGTATTCTAACGGAGATAGAGAAAAAGCGGATGATTTTTGTCAACTAGGGTTCATTAAATTACATCAAAAATTTAGTACGTACGATGGATCAGGACCTATTGAAGCTTGGGCCAACCGTATAATTGTGAACACAATTCTTGATGAACTTAGAAAAGAAAAAAGAAGTCCATACAAAAACCCTGTTGACTTTGAACGAACAAATTTAGAAGTAATTGACGACACACCAGAAGAAAGTTTATATTCATCAAAAGAGATTAAAGATGCGGTTGAAACTTTATATCCTTCACAAAAAAAAGTATTTGAGATGTTCTTTTTTAAAAATATGCCACATCAAGAAATTGCCGAAGAATTAGGGATTAGTGAAGGCACATCAAAATCTAATTTATTTAAAGCAAAGGCAAAAGTAAAACAATACCTAATTAATTTAAACAAAAAAAGGGAAGACTAATCTTCCCTTTTAAAGGTCGACAACGAATTGTCCGACTCCACCAACTTGTTTTACTAAACAAGGAAAATTAACAAAAGTCTATTGAATCAGATATTCTTAACCCATCCACATAACGTTCAGGTTTACTCCAAGAATTTCTACTTTCAGGATATTCCAAATAATATGATTCCGAATCAAAACCATCTTCCTGTCCCCACGAAAAAGACATTTCAATAAATTCATCCTGGCTCAATTCATCCCCATATTCATCTAAGATACGACCTGATTTAATAAATTCAAGTAATGATTCTTTATCTTTAAAGAACTTATCTTCATTGAAATTCCAAAGAAACTTCCACCCCATACTACGTTTACCCAAATGAACTTTTACATTATCAGTAAACTCATCCCAAGGTGACAAATTTTGAAATTGATCAGTACCATCTATTCTAAAATTGTTATTAACTGATTCCACATTTAATTCCATTTGTCTAATTCTAGACATAAGACGATTTTTCCTTGTCTCCAATTCATTTAAAGTTGGAGATCTATAATAATTTGTTCCCATGTTTATATTTTTTCCATCCAAAGGTAGTAGTTTGGGGGATTAACCACACCTATTGAAATATCCGTAAACTTACCCCCAATTATAACTCCCATTTCTAAATTAACTTTATTTACATTACCAGTTAAATAACCAAATATTGTATAATTCAATGTTAAAGAATATACACTACCAACAGAATAAAACCCGTAATTTTGGGTACTCATTGAGTTATATGTGTATTTATTATTTGTAATAAATTTAATTGTATCAACTGGCATCATATCCATTGGTAAACCCATCTCACCAATTCTATATTGTTTAATAACCCAAGTTTGTCCAACCAAAGAGTATACACTATCTTGTGGTGTTGGATTTGGGGTTACATATGGTTGATATTCACCAGGTTCAATAACTTGTTTCTCACAAGATAATAACCCAACTAATACTAATGTTAAAAAAATTATTTTTTTCATATCTTATTTTGTTACTAATGATTCAATTTTACTTTTAACTTGATCACTTATAGAAATATCTTCCACATTACTAATAATTACGGAATTAATTAAAATTTTATTTGGTATATGTACTAAGAATGCATCTCCATTGTAAAAACTCAAATTATTTCCCAATTCAATTGACCCATGGATCATTTTTAAAAATAATTTAAATTGAATCTGATCCATAAATGTCTCATCAATTAACACACCCATACTTTCATTAATAACTTTTAGTGTGTATCCTGTAATTGTTTGTTTTAACATAATCTATAATTTTTTATAAAGGTAATACATTATTTTATAATAACAAATTTTTTACCAACTTTTTTTAGTGTGCCAACAAAATCATTTTTATGATCAATACCACCCCAAAAACCACTTCCGTCCGACCAAACTCCTTTTTTATTATTTTTATATACTGATTCATCTTCAAAAATAATGTAATCAGGTTGGTCATCTTTAGACAAAGCATATGCTCTTGTCATTTCTCTATGCTCAGATGGTGAGTAATTACCCAACCAATCTTGTCGACATAAAAATGTTGCCTGTCCAACAATAACTTCTTGTCCATCAAGAATAACTTTTTTGTTGAATTTTTTTTTAAATGTGTGAATGTAAGTTCCCATTTTTTAAATTTTAGACGTTTGAATTAATATTAATAAATTTATTATAAAGATTGTACTTGTTCCATAATGTCAGTAACCTCATCAGGACTCAAGTACCCAATAACATCATTTGTTACAGGAGTATCATAAGTTAAGTCACCATCTTTACCTAAAACGGCAATTTCAAACAAACCTTTTGATCCACCATATGAATGTGTGTGAGAAACAACAGATACACCGTATCCATTTTCAAACACCATTCGACACTTCACACCAATTTGGTACGGAGCGTCTTCAATTTTTTCAAATTTTAAATCTTCAAATTTTTTCATAATATATTTTTTAATTTTTAATTATACAACAAAGGTAATACTTTTTTTTAAACTACCAAACAAAAAATAAAAAATCCCATAATTTTTTTAAAAAATTATGGGACTGTCTTTTTGATTAACCACTAAATAACTAAGAAAGAGGATTTTGGTTGTTATTATGTACGATATAAATATGCTATAATTTATTAAAAGTTAACTTTATTGTAAATTTTTAACAATTATTTTATAAAATTCATCTGTTTTGTTTGTAATTGGTAATTCATCAATACTATAATACCCACACTCACTATGTTCTCCACCATCTTTTGCGTTATCTAGATCTGGATATATTTTATCTTCAACCTCAAGACCATAGACATACATAAAACCTTTTAGGAAGGTACCATCTTTGTTAAATCTATCAACAAACCCAACCAAATTTAATTTATCGTTGATCTTAATATTTGTTTCCTCAAAAAACTCTCTACGAGCAGCCTCTTCAGGTGTTTCACCATCTTCTATCCCCCCACCAGGGATTGACCATTGATTTGGCATTGTGTTGTCACTACTTCTTTTACACAACAATACCTTGTCATTACATTTAACTAATATTCCGGAAAATCTTTTGTTTTTTTTCATACCTTACATATTTATATATATATGGAAGTAATAATAAACAATAATCTTTTTAATGTCAAATCTGCAATTACCGATAAAGACATTCAAGACGGAATGAAAGGTAAAAAATTTGATAACGAATTTAACGGTATGTTATTTGTAATGAGTGAAGGTACTCATTCATTTTGGATGAAGGATTGTATTACTCCTTTAGATATTATTTTTATATCAGATGAATCAATAATAAAAATTTACTCGGATTGTCCACCTTGTCGGGAACAAGACGATATGAATTGTCCCCGATATGATGGTGTTGGTGATATGATCTTAGAGATCAATGGTGGTGACTGTATTAAATACGATATCACCGAGGGTGATTCAATTTTGATTAAAGAGTGATTTCTGAATTCTAAAAGGTTCAACTCTATCTTTCGCAATTTTTGCGTAATTTGGAGATAACTCAATTCCAACCCAACGTCTTCCCAATATTTCAGCAGCAACCAAACTAGTTCCACTACCAGCAAATGGATCTAAAACAATATCATTCTTATACGATAAAATTTTAATTGCCTTTGTTGGGATGTCCATTGAGAATGTTGCCTTAGTCATTGACTTAGTGTCTGCAAAATAATTCCATTGACCAAAAACAAGTTCCATGAACTCTTTCTTATCATTTTCTTCATAAACAGTTTTCTTTTTGGTGGTCCCGTCTTCTTGTCCAACATCAGTTGGAACACCTGTCCATTCAGGTTGACCTTTTACTTTTTTAATGTGTTGTTTTTTATACGCTAAAATTACACACTCTTTTGGGTTATAAATGTATGGACTAGAAGGACTCATCCAAGAACCCCAAGCGGTTGTTTTACTTCTATGTGGAGAGTCTTCTTCAAGATCCACAACACCAAAGAAACCATAACCAATTTCTTTCATAATTTGCCACATTTCTGAAAGAAATAAAATTCTACCTCCCTTAGTTTGTCTATTGATCTCATAAGGAATGTTCAAGGCAATTCGACCGTCATCCTTTAAAACTTTGTAAGCCTCTGTTAACCAATCTTTGGCGAACTCAATATACTCCTCAAACGCAACATCATCGTCATGTACATCATAATCGATTCCAACACCATAGGGTGGGGATGTTACAATTAAATCCACACAACCTTCAGGAAATGTTTTCATTACATCAATACAACTACCATTAATAATTTTACCAGTAATGTCTTCTAAATTCTTCATACTTTTTTTTTAATTAATTAAACAATTTTAATAAACCTAACTATAATTTTTTTTATTGTCAAATTTTTATTAAACTATTTCTGTAATTATTTGTGCTAATTTATATCCTGCAAATGCTCCCGCAGCGGCTGAACCAGGAAGAACTATAAACTTACCTAAAATTGTGTCATATTTTTTTCTGTTGACAATATACGAAATTAAAACGTAATACAGAACATAATTTATTAAAACTAAAAAGTCCAATTCTTTTGCAACAAACACAACAATAGAATTACCTAAAAACCCCCACATAAAATTTATGAAAGTTTCCCGTAGTAATTCACTTGGTGTTGTGATTGCGTCTAAAACTGAAATTTCTTTACTAAATCCTGTTTTATTTTTCGATGTTTTCAATGTGGTGTTGGATGTACCATAGGGCTTTTCTGAGGTCTTCAAGTTCTGTATCTTTTCTTTTTTTTCCTGCACGGCTAATATATTTTATTGCATTTCCTAAACTAAACCCCAAATCCCAAGCATCAATAACTTTTATTGCTTCGTATTCGTTATTTTTTCCCCCATAATGTTGAGGATGATTTACTTGTTCTATTTTTATCGGTGGACACTGACAAAGTCCGGTTCCACCACATACACATTCTTTATCCATTATTCTTCTTTATATTCGTTTAATAATTCATCATTAGAAATTGTACCATATTTACCACTAAGATTATTTGTGTCAATATTTTTAGTCATCATGGTTTTTATATGGTATATTTGTTTTGTTTCGTGGAGTGATTTAACAATCTCAAAAATAATTTTATATGGGTCTGCGTTTGATCCTGGTCTTCTGTCTTCAAGATATCCTTTCCATTCCTCTGCGGTTTCTTTTGGAACTCTAATTGATGCTCCTCTATCAGAGACACCCCAACTAAACTTATCTATTGATTGTGTTTCGTATTCACCAGTAAGTCTTAAATTATTGTTTGAACCGTAAGATTTAATGTGTTGACGATGTCTTGATTCAAATGCGTTAAACAATGACATAAAATATTCTTTATTTCCATCATTTCTCATAATATCTGTTGAAAAATTTGTATGAAGACCAGACCCATTCCATTTACCATGTGTAATTGGTTTTGGGTGTAAATCAATGTGGTATGAATATTTCTCTGAGGTTTTAAAAAGAAAATATCTTGTCATCCAAAGATCATCTCCACTTTTTAATTTTTCTTTAGATAATACTTGGTATTCCCATTGTCCTAACGCAACCTCAGCATTAACTCCTGTAATATCAATTCCATAATTTAAACACATATTTAAATGTTTATCAACAAAATCTCTTCCAACAACATATTGACCAACTCCACAATAATATTTACCTTGTGGTTCCAAGTTGTTTTGATCATGACCTAAAACGCATTTGTTTTTTTTGTCGTATATAAAGTATTCTTGTTCAAAACCAAACCAAAGATCTTCAAAACCTTCACCAATACTTGATCTTTTATTTGACTCGTGTGGTGACCCATCAGAATTTAATACCTCACATAAGACATATACGGTTGATTCCATATCTTTAAAATAATGTCTAACAGGTTTTAAAATACAATCTGAACTTCCTGTTTCAGCCTGTAATGTTGAAGACCCATCAAAGTTCCAAATTGGGAAATTTCCATCAAGAAACGCTTCCTTAATAGATTGATAGTCAACTATTTTTACCTTACTTCTAAGATTTGGTTCTGGTTTATATCCATCTAACCACACATATTCTAATTTAACTTTCATATACAATTTTAAAAATTTAATTCTTCTTTGTTTTTTTTATAATTTTCAATCATTTGAGTTTGATTAATGTAGGTAATCAATTTTCTTTTAAACAATGGAAGAAGCGTTTCATTTATTGGGAAATTCGCTTCACATAACATTTCATACAAAGGTAATTTTGATATATTATCTTGATTCCATTGACTAAATGTATTTATAATTTTTGTAATTGTCAAATTATTTTTTTTTTCAGAATAAATTAAATTTACTAATGTTTTACTTTCAGGTGATTTTTTATTTACTTGTTTAACATTAAATTCCCAAACATAAAACAAATTATCTTTTGAGTCTAAATAATAAAAATATCCTTTTTTTTGTAAAACCTCATTTTTGTTTTTTTTTATTCTTAAAATTACACTATCAAACACTATTTCCCAAACAGATTTAGCAATGTTAAAATATTCTAACATTCTTGGAGCACTATATGTTAATATTTTGTTAAATTCTTCTTTTTCCTCATTGTTTAATATCGGGATGTCTTTTATTTTTAAATCTTTTACTAATAATTCATCGTCTATTGTTGTAAATTTTTTATTAGTATACATTATTTTTTTATCTCTGATTAAATTTTGAAGATTTGCCACGTGTAACGACAACTCAATGAATCCAGGATAGAGTTCCATATTATCTAATTTTTCTCCCATTTTTTGAAAGTAAGATAATAATTTATACTCTTTGTGTTCTTGATCAATGGGTTTTTCAAACATCCATTCAGTGTTCATTAAAAATTCTATTTTTTTCTTTTTTTCCATTACACATAAAGATAATAATATTATTTCATTCTGTAAAGGTATTAGTCAGTTCTAAATACAATATAGGTATTTGAATTTATATTAACTTCTTGGTAATCCCCATCATAATGACTTATTACGCTATAGTCAGATTCATCAATTAAGTCACGTAGTAAATTTCTTGTATTAACAAAATTATCATAGTCCATACCATATTCATCTAACCAAGATATTGGGTCAGACTCTATCTCATCTCTTTTTTCTTCCATAACTCGTTCAATATCATCATCACTTAAATCTCCATTAGGATTCTCTTCAATTTCTTCAATTTCAGAATCTATTTCTTCCGACCTATTCTCAATTTCTTCAATCCTTGATTCATTATCCGATTCATGTTCTCCATCCTCATCTTCATCTTCATAAGTTACTGACTCAACCTTTTTATTGTTTTGGTAAATTTGCCATTTATCGTCAGACCATTCAACAACTAATAAATTGTTCATATAATCTTTAAATTTAAAGTATTTCATACTTTCTATTCCTTCTTCAATAAGAGGAGATCTAGCCCCATTTGAAATTAAATAATTTTCTATTTCAAGAGATTTTTTTTCATTTTTAAGATTTATTATTTCTCGATCTTGTTCTTTACTAGTTTCTTTAGAAATATCATAATCTTCAGGATTATCATAAATCCCATCACGAATCGAATCTTCAAAATACTCATACACATCTTCACCATCAATGTGATAACTTAGTGTGCTTTTATCAAAATTACTTAAATCATTTACCATATCTTCATAATATTCTTCAATGGAGTCATCCACCTCACTTTCAGTACCAACAGCATAAGTATTTCCATATGTATCACTATGAATTGATTTAAATACTGTCATTTTATAGTAAGAATGCCGATCTTCGGGAACTAAACCATATTGATCATTATCTTTTTCCTTTAAGGCGTCAATATTTTCTTCTAACTCATCTCTTTCAACATATAAATCATCTAAAATTTCATCATCTTCCTCATTATCAATTTTTTCTTCAAGTTCCACCATTTGTATTTCAAAATTTTTCAGATCCTCACGTTCTGAATCATCTAATATGTATAAATCACCAGTTTCGTACATATGTTCAAATACAGCATTTGCCATCTCACTTATTGCATCTGTATTTTTTATATTCCATTCGTCATTTATTCTTCTTTCATTAGCGTCTTCCCTTTCTTGTTTTAATCTTTTTTTCTCAATTTCATCAGCATATGGTGTCATATGATACGAACCAAGTTTTTCAAATTTTACCCCGTCTAAGTTTTTTATTCCGGTATAAGGAATATCTAATTGTCCACTTACCGTTAAATCACCTAAACTAGTAATTTGTTTTAAACCATTTAACGATAAATTACCATTAACTCTTATTTTTTTACCTTTAAACATTGGTAATCTTGAAATAACTTTTGCATTAAAATTAACAGATGCCAACAATTTATGATATTGTTCCGGAGTAATTTCAAAGTAATCATTTTCAGATTCTTCAACAATAATATTTTTTATTAAAGTTATTAATTTGTTTTCTGTAATTTTTATAATTTTTTTCATTCAATAATAAATATTATATTATTTACAAATTTAATAATATTATAATATTTATATATAAATAAACTATATAAAATTAAATTATTATGGGATGCGGATGTAAAAAAAATCAGTCTGAAGCGGCTCCTCAGCCACAAACACCAGTTCAACCTCAACCACAAGCACAAAATGTTACGGTTCAGGAATCTGTTAAAAAAATTGTTGAGAAATATTATAAAAATAAATAATAGTCGTTTATAATATTTACTTGAGTGGGAAATTAGTTTTCTCACTTTTTTTATATTTATTAATAAAAATATGACGGTAAACAATATTATAGAAGAATTTAATGATGGTAATTGGGATAAAATATCTTCTATTTTTAATGGAAGAATTTTAACTTTTTTTAGATTTATAAAAGGAAAAAATTTATTAAATAAAATAGATATAAATAATATTCCTTCTGATGATTTTAGTAATGAAGTGTTTGATTATTTGGTTGAAAGTGATATAATATCTAATTTAGAATATGATTCTGTTCCTGAATCGTTTATAAACAATTATTTACTACATGGTTTAGAACATAACTACGATAATACTATTAAGTATATTACAAGCAACCTTTTAACTGATGTTGAAATTAGACCTGATGGGTTCTATTTATATTTAGGTAAGGATAGAGATGAGTTGGCTTCTTTTTTCTGTGGTTCCTCCCGTCGTGACATTTCTCCTGAAGATGTTGCAAAACAAATATTTGACGGAGATGGTTTAAGTGACGATTGGTATTTTGATGTTGACACAAAACCATCTGAAGTTATTGACGATTTAGACGAAAAAAATACCGCCCATTTAAAAGATGTTATTTTTAAAGAAATTGGTAATGTTGAATTATCTTTAGAAGATTATGATTCTGATTTTTTTGAAGTCTTATCAGAAGATCAGGGAACTGAAGGTTATTTTAAAATTGGACCTGAAGATTTAAATGAATTAATTAAAGATTCCGAGGCAATAAATGAACTATGTAAAAATGATTTGAGTGAGTTAGGTCAAGAATTACAAAGTGTTTATTGGAACGCATATAATTCTGCATATCAAAATGAAATATATGAATTAGTATATAATGGTTTAGATGAATACTTTGAAGGTAAAGTTGATGAATTCCCAAAAGAATATACCATGTCAGATGGTAAAAAACACTCCATATATGTAAATTATATTAAAATTAGAAATTTTGTTGGTGACATTACTTTATTTTTAGAAAACAATAGAGGTCAATCATATTCAGATTCATATTTAGATTATTTTGGTAGTTATACGACTTTGATGAAACAACTAATCTACGATGGTGATTTTGAATGTATAGATTTTAGAACTCCTGATTATCCAGATTGGTCTGATATTAAAAAAAATATAAACGAAAACTTTGGTGATTATATTTAAATAAACTTTATATTTAAATAAACTATTTATTTATTCATTTATAATCCATATCAATTGTAAAAAAAAGATATGAGATTAATTAATAAAAATTCAAAAAGAGGCATTGTTAATTTATTTGCCGAATTTATTTTATCTAAAATTGATAAAAATAAAGATTCAATAATACAAGTTTCTGATGTGGGATCTTTTTATGTTGTAAACGGTATAACCACAAGTGAAATTTTTTTAGATATAAATTTAATAAGAGATGAATTTGCAGAAAAATTTAAAGAAATATTAATTGAGTTAAATATTAAATTACTTAATGTTGTTGACGTTATAAACTATAACCAAAAAATAAGTAACATTGAAACAGGTTGGGTTAAAGTTAATAAAATTCCATTTACACAGGAATATGAACCTTTAAGTGAAATTTCAATTAATTCTGAGTTTCCATATGGTCATAGTTTAAATTGTGGTAGATTAATGGTTTATTATACTCATTATATGTTTAACCAAGTTTACAGTACAATTATGACCGATGAGGTACATTTCTTTTTCACAAAAGAATTAAATGACGATGAAGATTTTAACATTAAAATTGTACCTAAATCAGGTTTAGATAAAACCATTATCAAATCTTTAATATTAGACTTATTTAACTTTGATTTAAAAGACTTTAAAACTAAAGTGGAGGGTTATGACCTTATTCAGGACATATTAGACCCTACGGGAGAAAAACCTTATTTAATTCAAGATAGATTGGAAGATGTTATTATCTTCTAATTACCCATTAATAAATTCTTTAATAATTTTTACTCCTTCATTAATATCTTCAAAATCTCTATCAGGAGCAAATAATCCAGTAATTGGATCATCATCGGGTGACTCTATTAACATAAATGATGGAACATACTCATTGTTAGTTACCTCAACAAATAAATTATATTCCTCCTCATATTCATGTATATCACGATCAACATACTCAACATTTTCTTTATCCAACATTTCTTTTAACATATGACAAAACGGACATTGTTTCATCGTAAATAATACTACAACTTTATCCATTGATTAATTCTGTTAACATACCTTTTAGATCTTTTTCATTCAACATTCCCACTTTTGTTTCAATAACGTTCCCCCCATTTATTACTTTAATAGTAGGAATACTTCTAATACCTAATGATGCTCCAACCTCACGATTTAAATCTACGTTCATTGTAAACATTTGAACATCGGAAGTATTTTCTTTTGATATCATTTCAAAAATAGGTTTCATCATTCGACAAGGTCCACACCATTCCGCCCAAAATTCAATAATTAATTTTTCACCTTTATTGATTTTTTCTTGTAATTCTACACTTGTAATTTCCATTTGTTTTATTATTTTAATATTTATTATTAATCAGTTTCTTTTAGTTTTGATAAATTTTTTATAAAAAACTTAACTTCTTCTAATTGACTTACGTCGTAATAAACTTTTATTTTAAAATTTATCTCAGATAATGTAATCTTTGATAAATATAAATAGAATCCTGATCTATTTTTAAATATCCCATCGGAGTGTTTAATTTCTCCATTATATTCAAAACTATTAAGATATTCAACTTCAAAGTTTTTTTTTATTAAGAGTTCAGGTTCTATTGATAAAACACTGTTAACGTTAATTATTGCATATAATTTTTGATGTCTTTCTTTTAGAATATCTAAAAAATTTTTTTCTTTTGTAAAATATTGTTCTTCCATTATAAATTATAACATTAATTCGGCTGTCTCCCAAAGTTTTGTGTTTAATGTATTTAAAGTAATAATATTTTTTAATCCTCTCAATCCTGTTTTACGTCCGGATTGTGATTTATATTCAATTCCACCACGGACAAATTTCTCTTGTACTACATTAAATACTCTCCATAGGTCATCTCCTTCATCTTCATTACGATTAGGTGTTAACAAGTCAACTAAATCAAGTGTTGAGGGTACTGATCCTGCTGTCCACCTAAGTTTAGATGCTTTTTGAACAAAATCTATTTTTTCGGACATAGTAAGTTGACGTTCCATCATTCTTCCAACAGACTGTTGAATTATTGGTAATTTTTTTGCAAAACTTTCAGTTAAACTTTTAACATCGTCAAGTTCAAAATTTTTGTGTCTAAGTTTAAACTGATCAGCCACTGATGTTGGAACTGTTAACCCATTACTACATACTAATCTGTGGAGCCCAGAACTCATTGAGAATGCACACATACCATTGTGAGAGTTTCTAATAATCGCCTCAACTAAAGTGTCTCCAACCGATGGAAGTTGTTGATTACGAAACTTTACTTCATGTACTGAGTGTATATCCTTACCATTTTGGTTAACTGATGAAATTTCCCACCCTTCTCTTTCAAAATATTCCATAATTTTGTCGGTAGGAACAAATTGGTACTTGTTTGTCATTTTTGACGATGGGGATGTTGCAAAAATAGACGGTGCCATTGTTTGAATTAATTCTGTTGTATAGTTCATATTTTTAAATTTTAATTATACAACAAAGATAGTCTTTTTTTTTTAATCAACAATACTTTTTTTAAAAAAATTTTAATTTAAAAATATATTACCAAATTTTGTTTTTAATATAATATTTTCAATATTTTTAATATCGTCTTTTTTTTCATTTAAATTGGGGTGTTGAAGTTCAATAACAATATCAATCATTTGTTCTTTAGTTAATATCAAATCTTTTTCTTCTTTTACGTTTTTTAAAGATCTCTCCTTCATTTTATTGTAAAAAATTTCTTTTTGTATGTTACCAACTAAGTCTATAAAATCTTTTGGGTTTTTTTCAAAAAAAGTTATCATTTGACTAATGTAAATTTCAACATCTATATTTTTCATAAACTATAAGTTAAATTGATGTGATTCCTTTGCAATGTTGTTTCATATTATCGGGGAATTCTACTAAGAAAAAATCTTCATCTATTGTCATATATTTTCGTAAAACTTCCGGAATTATAATATCTGGATTAGATCCCTCAATTGAAACAAATTCTAAACAGGTTAAATTTACCATTGATTTGGGTAACCTTTCTAACTCAATGTTATTAGTTAAATTTAAAAATGTTAAATTTTTACATTCACCAATACTTTCAGGTATACTTTTGATCATATTATCAAGAACCAAAGTATCTAAATTTTTAAATTTACCAATTGATTCTGGTAAATCTAACAGTATTGGGGATGATCCTTTATTTTCAATATTAATGAATTCAATATTTTCTGATAGGGATTCAAAAAATTCTTCAAATCCAAACATCACAATAAATTTAGATGGGTCATCTTTAGGGTACTGTAATATTACTTTGTTATCCGCAAAAATTGTGTTTAGTTCATTTTTATATTTTCGTTTTAAATCTCTAAAATATGGTCTCATTTCTTGAGATAATATTACTGCAATATCGTTTTCTGTTACTTCTTTTAAAGTTTTTGTTAGTATTTTTTCTTTTTTCTTAGAAACATAATATGTCATTGCTGCAGGGGCTAACCTCTTAACCATATTACCATCTAATTCATTTCCAAGACCAATATATTTTTTTTGTAATTCTTCAGGTAAATTACCAAATATTTCATCACCATTAGTAATATTTTTAAAATCAGGACCTCTTAATTCCATCCATAATTCAACCTCATCTACTGATCCTAATTCTTTAACAGGATCAGAGGTTGTAAGATTAAGACTTTTATATTTGGTTAGTTTTTTTGTGTCTTCATCAGTAAATGGTTTTGGTACAAGATAATCTTCCTTACCTTCAAGACTAGGAACTTTTTGAGTTATTTCTCTCCAAGATATTTCTTCTCCTCCCGCAAATCGACCGGAATTTGATCTATCCGCTAATTTCATTCTTCCGTACTTATCAACAAGTATAACAACCGCATAATTTAAATCAGATTCTTCAAGGTTTTTACTAATAACATAATACAATGTTAAGTTTTGATTTAATCTATAATTGTAATAATAATTACTTGATCCTTCCCATGATGTACACCATCTTCTATCTGGAGCATATTTTTTTCTAATATTAATACACTTATGTTTTTGATCAGGAGCAAAAATTAATATGTTATCATCTTCATATGCAATGTCCACGTCACTCACATCAATTTCAGGCATACTATATTCATCTTCTCCAGCCGGAGTATAACCATCAACAATGTGTTCAAATTCATCAAAAGACATAAATGAACTTAATTTTGTGTTTAATGGTATTAATAAAAAATTAGTGACAAATCTTTTAACTCTTGGTAGTATAACTGTAAGTGGATCCTCATCAGGAATTTCTTTTGCGAATTTCTCAGTCATTCTTTTTGTTAATGCATTTTCTCCGTTCTCATTAAATCTATCAAAATATTTTCTAACAAGACTATCAAGTTGTGATGGGTTTAAATCTGTAACCGGATTTTTAAACGCTTTATCTTCAGGAAACAATGTTTTCAACTCAAAATATTTTTTAATATTTTGTTTTGTTAGTAGTAAATCCGTTCCTTCGTATTTTGTAACAAATTCTTGAGCAAAACTATCAAGATCTTTTTTAGTTTGTTGTTTTGTGGATTTATCCTTAATTAACTGTTTTAACTTAATATAAGTGTGTCTAAAAATATCCTTATCTTCGTTAGCAAAACCACTTTTAAATCTTTCAAAGTCAGAAATAACTTTTTTTATATCATCCTCACTATCGTCTGTTTCTAATGAAAATTTATCAACTAATCGTTTAATTGTTGATTCAGGATATTCTAATAATATTTTTTGTATATTTAAATTTTCATTAATTATCTTTGACAAAATTTTTACTAATTCCATAATATTTTTTTACTATAAATATCATTTAAATAAAAAAAAAACAAATTATACATAAATATGCTTAAACATATCCAATTGTTCTCCAACTTTTATTTTTTTAACTTTATTTTCACCGTAATTCATAATTAACAATTCTTCCCCCATATTTTGTTTCACCCCACTTTTAGCTGATGCGGCTTTAGCAAATTCTTTCATCTCCCACGAGTATTCATCTACTGGAAACCATTTTCTTAAAATTGGAAAATCATAATAACTAAGTGAAAATTTTCCTTTAATTTGTTTTAAAGAATTTGCCAATCTTTCATGGTCATTTCTATCAAAATCATGGTTTGAATAATAGTTCTCTGTTTTCCAATAGGGTGGGTCAACATAAAAATATGTATTTGGTGAATCATACATTTCAATTAATATTTGAAAATCTAAATTTTCAACAAATGTTATCTTATCAAAATGATCTCTAAATTCTTTATTTTTTAATTTATCCATAAATATTAAAATTTTACATCTGTATTTACCTTTATAATCGGTATATTTTGATGTTTCAGGTTTAGATCCAGAAAATACCTGAGTTAATACATACACATATTTTGCTGCAACCTCAAATCTATTATTTTCAGTTATATCAATTCCACTATGAAAAACTTCTTGTTGGAACTGATTAAACATTTCTTCGTATTCTGGAGGTGTATTTTCAACCCCTACCTGTTGACAAGGGTATTTATTTAGTTCGTCCCAAAGTCTGTCATAATCTTTAGAACATCTAAATAAATTGGCATTTAATCCATTAAAATCATTATAAACAACAGTTTTAAGGTTTGGGTACTCATTTAACTTTGTTTTAAAAAAAACCCAATACATACCACCAAATGGTTCAACATAAGTTTCAATGTTTTTTGGAATAAATGGTACAATCCATTTACCAATTCGAGCTTTTCCTCCGATGTAAGATATCATATATATATGTTTTATATAAAAATAATAATTTTATATTTATTTGTCAAATATGTAACACTATATTTATTAAAAAAGAAAGTATGAAAACTGAAGCAACACAAGTAACCGGATGTAAAAAATGTGACCAATCGTCAAGTAAAACACAAAAATTTGTTTTTATTACTGGGGCAATAATGTTTTTATTGACAATATATGGTTTAGTTTCTTTAATATATGATATTAAATCACTATTTTAACTTCTATTGTATTTAATATATTGATTTATTAATAAATCGCCATTATGTTGGCTTTTATACCCTTTTCCTTTAACTCTTAATGGTGTTGATGTATCAACATTATTTGGGAATTTAACATTTATCTTTCCATCTGGATGTGGGACATCAAATGATCCTCTTTTTAAATCCTCAAGATTTAAAAAAGCACTATATATAAGATTTGTTCCTAATTTTTCAAAGTTACCCTCATTAGTTGTTTTAACTCTAATAACTAAATTACCATATCCCCCGTTTCTATAATCACCAAGTCCTTGTAATCTTAAAAACTGACCATCATCAATTCCATGTGGTAGTTGGATCTCGATTGTTTTAATCTCATTTTTTGTTCCTTGTCCCCCACAAGCATAACAAGCTGCTGTTGTTATTTTACCAACACCATTACAAGTATTACATGCTACTTGGACTATCTGTATAAACATTCCTGAACCCATTTGTTTTACAACAAATCCTTTTCCATTACAAACATTACATGGTTTTTTCTCTCCCCCATTTCCATTACATGGAGGACATTTATCTTTTCTGTTATATGTTATACTTTTTTTACCCGCTAAGTATGATTCCAATACACCAATATTTATATCAATTATGGTGTCGTGAACTCTATTTTGTGAATTACGACCACCAAACATATTATTCATAATGTCATTCATTGATTGACCCCCAAAACCGTTCATGTTAGAAAATGGGTTATTTCGTTGGTTGTTGTATTGTGATCTTTTATTTTCGTCTCCAATAGTATCATATGCAGTTGAGATTTTTTTAAACTTTTCCTCATCTCCACCTTTATCTGGGTGATTTTCTTTAACTAAATTCCTATAAGCTTTTTTAATTTCGTCTTGAGTTGCACTTTCTGTAACTCCTAACACATTATAATAATCTTCCATATTTATTTTTACTAATTTATAATTATACTTAACAAATATATCATAACCAAATGAGTAACTTTATAATTGTTTTATTTAAAAATAAGATAAAAAAGAAAATAATAAAGAAATTTAAAACTTATAATAACGCAAAAAAATTTTATGATAAAATTTTAAGTGAAAGTAATACAGTTATTTTTAATATGGAGACAGAAAATGGTAAGTATTGTGAATATGAACTTGGGTTTTTAGAAAGAGGTGTTGCTCACAGACCTTATTTTGTTCGAGATAAATACGGAAGACAAATAAGGGTTGATCTTGAGGATCCTGATTTTAATTTAAAAATACTTAATGGCTATAAAAAAGAAGAATTATTATTTGATATAACAAAATCTAAAAGAATTACAGTTTTAACAATGATAAAAGAATATCTTCCAAAAGTAGGAATAAAAATGATTTCTAAACTGAATAATAAAATTATTATTCAAAATAACGAAAAAATACATTTGTTTTCATTAAAGACTGAAGAGGATTCAAATAGACTAATAGACACTCTATCAGAATACATGATTAACCAACAAAGGATTGATTGTATATTAATTAAAGATGGGTCAAAAGAACAAAAAAAGTACATGTATGATCTTTTAAATAAGAATGGTTATGATAAATCAATTCTTTACCGTAAGTTTACCACTTATAAAAGATTTTAATTTACCAAAAATACTAATTTTTATAGGTTCTTCTATTTTAATTGTGTTTTCTAAAATAAAAACAACTTCAATTCCCGATAAATCAATTTTAAACTGATTAAATCCACTATCTATATGTCTAAAATTAGATTGTACTTTTTTAAAATCTTCATAATTTAATTCAAAAACAATAAACGATTTTCCATTTGGGAATAATGTTTGAATTCCATCGGTTATCAATGCCAATTTTTCTATTACCCCATCAACACTTTTTTGATTTTTTCCCATAATGTTAATTTTATTTCTTTTTGGTTTAAGACAATATCTTCTTTTTTTATTTTTTTAATCTGTTCAATAAACCGATTTTTTTCATGTTTTAAATTAAGAATATCTTTTTCAATTTCATTATTTAACCACTGTTGGGTTTTCTCCGGATGGCTTAATAGTTTCTTCTTTGTCATCTAATTCAATTTTATTTTCAGTAATTTCAAATTTTAATGCTTGTAAATTATTTAAATTTTCTTTTTCAAACATTTTTTTTAACTCATCAACTTTTATTTGGAATAATCTTTCTTTTTCTTCTCTTTCTTTATTATATGCAATAATATTTTTTATGTTAAAGATTGTTTCATCCACTAACTTTTCACTAAACTCAGAAACAAATGAAAAGGATCTATGTCCTGTGTTTGATTTCTGATTTTCAATTACTTTTTCTTCGTTAACAAATTTTTTGGGTAATTTCCATGTATCAGGAAACTCAATATCAAAAGATAAATATGATTTTAGTTTCCTAACTGATTGTAGATACGGAAAAAGTATTGTAAATTCTTTATATATGCTCATTTATACTTGTATTAAATACGTTATTAAATAACTTAATGATAAACCATTGAATAAAATTTCCCTATTACTTAAAACCATTTTTTCTGGTTTTGTTTGTAATAGGGAAATAATAAATTTTAATGCTGTTCTCACCAATAAAATTGTTGAGAATATAAAAACAAATAAATATATTGTTTCTATATTAGTCATTTTTTTTTGTCTCTAAAATTTCTCCTCGAAGAATTTGTAATAACGCTTTTAATTCTTGTGATGTTTTTCTAGCTCTTGTTCCAGCGCTTTTATTTCCACCAAAAAATTTAGTTACATTAAGATTTAGTTCTTCAGTTAGAGAATTGATTTTTTCTAAAGTTTTCATTTTTTAAATTAATAATAGTTTATTTTTATATATTTAAGTTTAATAAAAAAAATGTTGTTTGTAAATACTACAGGACCATATTTTTATCTAATGACTTATAAATGTTTAATATTATATCTAAATCAGATTTGGTAAACGATTTTTTTCTATTAAATACATCATTAAAAAATGTTTCAATTGTTTTTCTCATTTTATCTTCTTTTTGATTATAAAACGTGTCTATAAAAAATTGATTAAAATAAACATAATGTTCTCCTTTATCTTTGAAGACTATGTTTTCTTTATTGAAATTATTAATGGTTTTACCCCAACACCAATCAAAGTGTTTTTGTTTGTCTTCATTTGACATAACAATTTTAGTTTCATTTATATTATCATCTTCCCCCAAATAAGTTTCAAGTATTAAATAATATAAAGAAAATGAAAAGTCATAATATAATTCCATTTTTTCAGAAATTATATTATTTATCCTGAACCAGATGTCTACATCTTCAGGTTTAATTGGTTGGGTTATGTAGTTAAAAAAATTGTCCATAGATTAATACCTATGGACAAATAATAATATAGATTATTTATATGTAAATTATTGAGTCTTTTCTTTGTATCCCATTAACGATTTCATTCTGTCAAACTCCTCTTTCAATTTACTTTTACCACCTTTTTTATTTGTTAATGGTATTTCATCATATACTGGAGAAGGTACTCTTCCGTATGATTCATCTTTCCATTTTGCCAATTGGTCATCTTCAAAATATTTTGAAAATTTATCGTTAACTCCAGTATTTTCAGCATTTGCCCATTCTTGGTTGTTACCATTAGTAGAACTTCCTTTTATTTGTTTTTCAATTGTTTCTTTTTTAGGTGGTTTTCCGTCGTAATCAGGAATATTCTGTCCCGCAACTTCCACATTAAAGTCAGTTCCTTCATCATCAATTTCATAAGCCATTTTATCCATTTTAGCCAATTGACCGTTACCTTTTGGAAAATGTTTTGGCTTGGTATTAAATTTCTCTTTAGATCCACTTTTAGTATAATCTAACATTTTTTTAGAAAATTCTTTCATGTAATTTTCATTTTCTTTACCAGATCCTTTATGTGCTTTTTCATAAGCTTCCAAACCTGCTGGTGTTTTTCCTTTTTTTATATTACTTTTTTCTTTTTCTTCAATAATAATATTTTCTATCAGATTAATAATCTCGTTCTCTGTAAACAATTCAGACCCATGACCAGAATTTAACCTATATAAAACATTATTATTTTCTTCCAAGGAAGAATTATCCGTATATTCTTTATTACCAAGTTTGAATTTTCCACCTTTTGGTGTTTGTCTTAATTTATTCGTGAATGAATTTCCTTCCGCAGTTTCATCTTCTTCCATGTAAGATTTATCACCACACTCCATACATTCACCTTTATTCTCTTTTGTCTCTCTTTTCTTTCTTAAGAGTGTAAAATCTTCTTTATCAATTCTATTGTTTTTATTTTTATCTATATTTTTTTGTTTACCAAATAATCTTTCGGTTATTTCTTCAATATCAGAATCACTTAATTTATTATTATTTCTATAACTCTTACGAGTTTCTAAAACCTCACCATTTTCTTTATAACCACATGATTCACACGCTTCTCCTTCTCTCATTTCTCCACCACATGATTCACACATTTCTCCTTCAACATAGTCAAATGAAGTTCCAGGTTTATTAAATTTTAATTTTTCCATTACTTCTTTTGCTTTATCCTCTAAAGTTTCATTAAGAATTTTTTTTAATAAAACATTATAATAATTGTTATTTTTCATTTTCTTGTTTATATATAAATATCAATGTTTATTCAATTTTTCCATTTCTAAATAAATTATATTTCTAACATAGTTTTCTGTTATTCCATAAGACTCACTTATATTTGTTATAACTCTTTTTAATCCTTTGTTTTCAAAAATTTTAAGTGCGTTAATATCCCCTTGATTACAATAAGGAAACTTTTTACATTTTTTCTTAACTTGGACAAATTTACCACCAGGAATTTGAGTGTTACGGCTTGGTCCCCAATCTTTTTTGTTGGTTGACTTTGCCCATATCGAGGGCCCTGAGTATTGACCTGATGATACGGTACTTGCACCTTCTTTTGTTTCAAACTTTTTAGGTCTATTACAAGTACAATCTTTTTCTATGTTTTTACATTTTTCACAATATTTCTTTTCTTTAATTTCTTGAGATGAAAAAAGTGCTCCACCTGAATATGCTCCGGCAGATACCGATCCAGTTTCTTTAGTTTCTTCTTTTTTACTTTTAGTTATTTCTAATAATGAATGTAGAAAATCGTTAATATCTTCAGGATTTTCTAACATTTTTTTTAATTCGGATCTTGTTTTACTTACTGACATTTTGTTTTTAACTAATGTTAGTATGTCATTTAAATTAGTTTTTTTATCTTTTAAATAATCTTGTGGTTTTGTTTTTTTCTTTTTTTCTTTTTCTTCTTCCATTGGTTGGAAATTTTTTCTTTGTTTGGACAAGTCAATCCCATTTACCCCCAATCCGTTTGCGGCATTATTATATTCTTTATTAAACATGTTAATCATATCCATTATGAACTTTTAAATTTAGATTCCCAAAAATTTCTTTGTTGGTACATTATAGTATAAAACTCTCTAAACGATTTAATTATTAATTCTTTAACATCTTTCTCTAATTTACCTCGTTTCATCTCTTTAGAAATTCTTTCTAATAATTTATCTTCAAATTGTTTAGCTGTTGCCGACCCTAAAAAGTCTTTTATTTCTTTTTTTATTAATGATTCAATTTCTCTTTTATCCGATTGTGTTAGTGCCATTTTATTTTACTATTATCCCATATGTTAATCCTCCTATAATAGCTGAGGAAATAATCTGAATTATTGTATTTTTTCTTTTTAATTTTCTATTGTCTGATGTAAGATCTTTATTAATATTATCAACAATTTGAAATTTATCATTTGTTTTTTGAATAATTATTTCACTTGTTTTAAACTTTTCTTCCATTGTTATAATAATAGATTGTTGTACCTCAATTTTTTTATTTAACTCAACAACCTCATCTTTGGTTAATTTTAAAATTGCGGAAGTAGAATCCAATTTATTTAGATCCATCATGATCTGTTTTCCTACTTTATAAGGAATACATATTTCGGTAGTATCTTCTTTTTTTGTTGTTTGGGATAAAATAGAAACCCCAAAAGACAAAAATAATATTAGTATTATATTTTTCATGTTTTAAAAATTATATCTTAATTGTAATAAACTATCAATTTGTTTAGAGTTTGAGTTTTTAATTTCATTACCTTTTTGTTGGTAATAGTTATTAACGACTTCTTTTTTAATTTTAATATTAGATATTGTTGAATCAATTTTATGTATCTCTTCATTATATTTTGTTATTTTTTCATCTAATTTTTTTTGATATTCAATCATACTATTAATATCTTTATCAAGTTGTTCAATTTGTTTTTTATCTTCTTTTGACATTCCATTATCAACTTTTGTCATATCGTAAATAATTAAACCAATTAATATAATAACAACTGTTAATATAATGTATTTGAAGTTTTCATTTAAAAAATTTTTCATATCTCACTTGTTTTTTTTCTTGATGAAACAATTTTAGACCATTTGGTTTTAAATTTTTCATAATATGTTTTTAATTTTATCGATATTTCACTAAATTCATCATCAAGTTTGGTCATAGTTCCATTTATATATACCCCATTCGTTTCTCCAATTGAAAAGAAAAAATCTAAATCTAATTCAGTTATTTTTCCTGACCATTCAACATTTGTTGGATATAAATTTAATTTATTAAAGTCAACGATTTCGGTAACATCTTGTTTAAACTCATCCATACTTTCTTGAAACGCGGACTTATCATCAGTTGTTAATTGTAAATCTGTTGTGTTTTTACTATGAATAACTAAAATCCCCCCCGATATTCTATATGCCTTTTTTTTATCTGATTTAACTTTATCAAATTCTTTATATTCATCTTCATCTTTTTCCGCAGTTTCATACTTATCGTTTTGTATTTTATCCTCAATATCTGTCATTACATCTATTTTATTGTCAGGATCTTCAACAGGTTGTTCAATTAATAAACCATAATTTTTTTTAATACTCTTAATATCCTCAGTTAATTGGTTACCCCCAAGTAATTTTCTTGATGCTGATAATAATTTTTTTATTTCTTCGTAATTAGTCATTTTTTAAATATTTATTAAAAATTTCAAAATTAAAGGCCGGACTAACATCAGTAAAATCACTATCAAAATTACTTTTAGTTACAATACCTTCAAATTTTTCTATACCGTTTATTTTTGTATTATGTTCCACACTTTTTAATGGGATATTAGTTTCTTTGGTTAACTTAACACACAATTTTGAGGTTAAAATAATTTGTTCCTCAGGATATGGTTGCCAAAAAAAATAATCTCTCCATGTTTTATTAAAAACCTTTTGTTTATAAATATCACCAATCCAATTAATGTGATAATTTTTTAATGGTTCTTTTTCTAACCAACCTAAATTTTCCAAACAAACAATTACAGAGTTTCTGTTTATAGATGATGTTGTGTTATAATTAGTATATTCATCATTGTCCAATAACTGAAGAACTTTACCATCTCTTGTTACAATATAGTTAGGAATTTTATCATATTTACCATTATGTCTATATTTTAATGATTGTAAAAAATCATTTATGTTTCTAGACGTATTAGTGAGTATAATTTGTGTTTTGTTTTTATTTTTTTTCTCTGATCTAAAATTTCCGTATTTTATTATTTCATCAATCATTTGTTTTAGTATATCTTAAAACTTTATTTTGTGTGGTTGTATTTACGGTGGTTAGTCCTGTACTACCATATTCTATATTTGATAATTCAATAATTTCAGGTTCGACTTGGGGGGTGACTTGGGGGGTGACTTGGGGGGTATAATGCGTGGTATGATGTGTTAAATAACTTTCAGGAATCTCAATCTCATCATGTATGGTATCATGTATGGTATCTTCTTTGTGAGGGACACCAGTGTCCCCCTCTAAATTTTCTGTGGATTTTAACAGAGGGACATCCGTGTCCCCCTGTGAATCTTCGTCTTTTCTTTTTCCTTTAAATGCTTGGTTTGTTGCAATAACTAACGTAATTGCTAATGGATCAAAAACAAAGATCAAAATTAAAATAAAAAGATTTGCGGTTCGTTTAATATCCCAATCAAGTAGTTCACTAACATACTTTAAAGCTCCCAACTCACTTCCCGAAATTTCTTTTGATTCCATGTTTAAGATATTAATATCAAGTTGGGTGATACTATCATTCATACTATCAATTCTTTTTGCTATTGTGTCTCTCCTTACTTGTGCTTGTGATAGTTGAGATTCAAATAATTTTCTATTACCGTCGTTGGCTCTTGTAATTACCTGTCCAGTTCTTCTATCCACAGATTGTGTTGTTGTATTATTAGATACCCCGTCTCTTAACTTAGTAATGTCTCCGTCTAAAATGTTTTTTTCTTTTGTTAATTCGTCTTTAACTTCTTCAAACCTTTTCTTTTTTACCTCAATATTTTTGACTTGTTTTTCGTTAATTTCAAGTTTTGCAATATTCCCTTGAAATCCTGTACTTAAAAGTCCGTATATTCCAAGTGAAGTTATTAAAGAAAGGGTCACAAGAGCAATGGTCATATAAATTTTTAAAATTCCATATGTTTCTTTCCATTTGTCGTGAAGATATGTTGCAATTGCAATTTTAGATATCTCAAGAAATGATCCCATAATAATAACGGGTAATGCCACACCAACAAATACGATTGATAAACCAACAACACTATAATATGCTGCGGTTCCTGACAAACCCAAAGCACAAAATAATAAAAACCAAGGTAAAAATTTTTCTTTCATAATAATTCTAATATATTTATAAATACTAATATAAGGTATTTATATAATTATGTCACTACTTAGAGAAACAATACGTAAAGTTTTAATCTTAGAAAAGAAGATTGCTGAGATCCAAGCAAAACTTACTGTTACCATGAATTTAAGATACCAACAGGTAAATGTGCCTGGAATGAAGACCCACGCTGAAATACGAAAAAAAAGAGATTTTTCAAAAAGTGGTGATATAATTAGAGATTATGATATCTTAAATTCAGTAAAAAAAGTAAAGGATGATATAGTACAATATATTGTCATTGGTGAGTTATATGATGGTGTTGAGTTTGTAATTAAAGATGAATCAAGCTTACTTAGTATTGCAATTAGAATAGAAGAAGTTAATCCTTACGAATTTAATCTTTTTATTAAAACCGTTATGAGGGATGCTAATTTTTATGTTGGTAGAAATCAACTAGTTATTACCGCAAAATAAACCCCCACTGGTACCAATGGGGGAGTGTAATTTCATCTTACATCACGAGTAAGATTGAGGATTTTCACCTAGAGAACATCGTGTCTCATTCCGCCGAGTTGTAAGGGTAATCTCGGTTCAACCCTTTTTGTAATTAACGATCCTCTATTGTAAATCCTTGAGAATCAACCTCAGGTCCATTATCAATTAACATTTCAACTTTGATTTCTCCATCAACAAATCTTGACACAGAACAGAATTCAATTTCAACATCCTCATTAAGATTCAATTTAAACTCGTTATACTGTTCCTCAGTTTCAAATGACCCAACTTGACTTGCCGGTGATTGGTAAACTTTTAGACGATACGAACCAAATGGATTTTTAAGTTCAGAAACTTCCATAATAAGATTATCAAACTTATAATTATCAGTACCATCTTCGGTTACAAATTTCCCATCCTTATCCCTTTTTAATGTTTGAGAATAATGGTACCCACAATTACCACAATTTATATAATCTTCACCTGTTTTGTAATAGAAATCGCTAAACGCTTCTTGTTTACAATTTGGACATTCAATATAATCAATTACACTTCCCATTTTTTTATTTTTTTACAAAGATATATAACTTATTTTAATTTGCCAAATTTTTATTATAAATAGTCAAATAATTCTGAACTATCGTTTCTTAATCTTCTTAACGCCTTTTCTTTTATTTGTCTAACTCTTTCTTTTGTTAATCCAAAATCACTCCCAATATCTTCCAAAGTTCTTGGTGTTCCTGTGATCCCAAAATAATCACCAATAATTGATTTTTCACGATCATCTAAATTATTTAATAACTTTAACATTTTTTCTTTTAAAATATCGTTTGTATTAAAAATAGCGTCAGGAGCTTCAGCCTCTTGATTAACAATCATATCAATAAGTGTATCCCCTTCTTCATTTATTTTCATGTCTAAATCAACAATAGATGGTAATCCAGTAAACTTATCTTCCATTTTTTTTCCAGATTGTTCAACTTCTTTTTTCGCTCTATGTAAATCTTGTACAACATTAACTGGTAATCTTATTGTTCTCGAATTATCGTTTAATGATTGTAAAATTGATTGTTTAACCCACCATACTGCGTATGAAATAAATCTAAGATCTTTATTCCAATCAAAATTTTTAATTGCTTTCAGTAAACCATGATTACCCTCAGCAATTAGATCTTGTAAATCTAATCCTTGGTTTTGATATTGTTTCGCTACTGTTATAACAAACCTTAAGTTACCCACAAGTAATTCTTCTTCAATTTGTTTTTTTTCAATTTCAGAAATATTATCTGATTTCATTTTTATCGCCAAAGTTTTTTCTCTTTCTGGTGACATAACTTTAATTTTTCTAATATCTTTAAGATAGTAGTATACTTCTTCTTGATTAATTGTCATTCCTAAATTTTTACTTTTCATTTTTTTTAATTTGATTGTGAATATTCGTCTAATTTTTGTTTTTCTAAATCTGTTAAAGATGCTAAACCACTATCTCCAATTTTATCCAACAATTCATCTAATGTTAGATTACAACGTTGATTAAAGTTCTTAATTAAATTAAGAAAATCAAATGGGTCATTGTCAAAAAAATTAAGTTCTTTTTTTTGTTTTGGTTTTCTTGTTTTTTTCAAAGATAAAAGATAATCAAGATGCTCTTTTGGTATATTAGAAGAGGTTTTATTTGGTTTTGGTATTAAAAAATATTGTGGACTATCCAAGTCATTAAAAATAACATTAACCCATTCTGACACATATTCAATGTGTAAGTCTGATGAAAAATGAATAATTGCATGTTTTCCACCAGAAATTAATTTGGCTTCGTTTGATGTCATTTCTTTTGATACTTCAAATGCTATCTCTTGTGTTTTTTCTTCTGTGTTTTCTGTGGTTTCCTCGTAGAAAATAAAAAGTAAGTAATTCATATGTGTGTTTTTAATTGTTTTTACAAATATAGGAATAAAATTATAATAAATCACAAAACTTTTGAAAAATTATTTTCTTTTTTAATTTTAACAACATGATCCCCCCATGTGCCCACAATACTATTGTGAGTAATAACAAAAATCTTTTCAAAGTAATCCTTGATCTTTGTAAAGAACTCATATACCATCTCTAAGTTGTCATTGGCAATTTTTCCAAACACCTCATCTAAAACCACAAGATTTGGTTTTGGTAAACTTGAGATCTTGGTAAGAACAGATCTTAAGGCTAAAGATGAAATTGTCTTTTCAAATCCTGAACCTGAAGTCATTAATTTTTCAATACCCGTTTCATTATCGGTCATAATAAACTCGACTTCGTTTTTATCATTGATTCGAACTTCCAATTTAAAGTAACAAGAATCTTCCATCAATCTTTGTAGTTCAGAGTTTATTAGTGGCATCATGGTTTTCATAATCATTTTAGATATACCATTCTTACCATAAATTTCTAAGTAAATCTTATATATTTTATCTTTTTTCTCTTCTTCTTTTATTGTTTCAATTTTATTTTTATTAAGATCAATTTTTTCTTCAAGTGATTTAATTGATGATTCACTTGTAGTAATTGAATTACTAATTGTTCTTCTTTGGATTTCCAAATCATCTAATCTAATGTCAGCTTTTATTAATAATGAATCAATCTTTTGGTTTTCTTGAATTTTATCTTGTATCTCTTCCCAACGTTTAATCTTATCGTTTAATGATTCAATTTTTAAATTACAACTTTCAATACTTAATTCATACTTTTCTTTAATGAGTTTGTTTTTTTCATACTCATCAAATTCTTTTTTAAGTTGTACAAAACTTTGTTCTTTGCTTGATAAAACATGCATAAGTGTCGTTTTTGTGTTTTTTTGCACAATTAACCCATCAAGTTCTGTAATTTTTGCGTTGGTGATCGATGCGTTCATTAACTCAATTCCACAATGAGAACATTTAATTCCTCCCTCTACTTCTGATTTTAATTTAGTTATTGATTCAATTTCAGTATCAAGTTTAATTGTCTCTTTATAAACTTCATTATATTGTTCTTTAACCTCGTCATGTTTATTTTCATAATAAAACTCAGATGGTTCAACAACTTTGATTTCGGATTTTTTTAATAAAAAACCATTCTTATCTCTTTCAATTTCTTGTATCTCAACTCTTGTTTTATCAGGTTTTAACAAACTTAACTCATGATTAATATTTGTATGTTTTTTCTTTAACATATCATCACGATATGATTTACCCTTTGTAATCGCATCATTAACATTAAACAAACTTTGTTCATTATTTTTAATTTGAACATTTAATTCTAAAATTGATTCTTGATGTGTTTCAATCTCACTTTTTAATTGTTCTGACGAATAAATGTTTGATATCTTTTGTTTTGAGAAATCCCCATATATTTCTTTGGCAACTTCTTCTTTTCTTTTTAAAAATTCAAGACCCATAAATCTTGACAATACTTGTCCTCTTGATGTTGGTTTTGCCTCTAACAAATCTTCAAGATTTGATCCTGTTGTTAGAATTGTAGTTAAAAAATCTTCTTTTGTTCCAATTGAGTTTTTAATAAAAGATTCAGTTTCTCTTCTTTGTTCTCCAGTAAAGTTTAATAATGTTCCATCTGATAATTTTTTAAAAAAATCCAACTCTGTTTTAACATTCCATTCATTTTTTTTGGATATTTTTCTTTCAATGTTTCTAACAATAACATAATCCTCACCGTCAATTGTAATTTCACCTTTAACATGAACCTTGTCTTTGTTTGAATACCTGTTAAATATTTCTTCGGCTTTTGTGGTCTTGGTTGTTTCATTAAAAAATAAGAACATTAATAAATCTACAGTAAGAACTGTTTTACCACCAAAATTTGGTGGATCAGACTCAACAACCACAATACCATTTAATTTATCAAAATCTAATTTTTGATTTTCACCATATGATAAAAAGTTTGAAAATTCAATGTTTCTAATATACCACTTTTTAAATTGAGATTGATTTTCTTCATCTCCAGACATTTTGTTTTCAACCATATTATTGATTGATAACACATCTTCTGTCATATGATTATAATCTTTTGAAACAAGAAAGTTTTTTATAAGATCCAACTGATAGTTTTTGTCACTAATATTAACGGAAACGTCAATACTTTGTGTTGTATCAGTTTCAACTATTTTTGATTTAGTCAGGACATTAACATTAGTTGTGTTATATTTTTTTTGAAAGTAATATTTAACACTTTTGATCTTGTCTTGTGTAAAGTTTTCTGGTAAATCCTCCCAAACAACTTGAACTGTTGGATTTTCAAATACAGAAAAGTCTAAATTTTTTATCATTATATTATAATTAAATAATTTTGGGGGATTAAATAAATCCACTTTTTTATTTTTCTATGTTAATATTTTTTTCGTCTATAACTATATTATTTTTTACCTCTTCAACAACTTCAAAACCTAAATCTTGACCATTCAATTCAACATTTAAGTTTTCAGTTTCTGACATCATTTTTTGAGCCTCAAACATTTTTTCAATTGCTTTTTTCATTGCGTATTTTTCTACTGTAATTTTTTGGTTTCTTTTTTCTACTTTTGCTCTATGAGCTTTTGACGACTTTCCCATTTTTATTTATTTTATTTTATTTATTACTCTTCAATGTTGGTGTTTGGTCTATTTTCTTCAAACCATTCAATTATTGCGTTAATCCCCCAAACTGATCCAGCGGATAACATTCCATCAAAAAATACGGAATAATATTGATTAAGTCCAATAAAATGTGAAATTGGTGAAAAAAAACATAAGGATAAGAAAAAACCAACCCATGTGCTTGTACACAACATACATTTTATTAAATCAGACACAAAAGAAAACACAGGTGTAAATAAAACCCACCCAATGTTTGGTTGTGCGTTTTTGTGTATCCAATTTCTCAACCCATTAAAGATTGACCCGTAAACAAGTATTGTTGTCAAACCATATGCAACAATCATAAAAATTAAAACTTCCATTATATTCTATTATTTAAATTTGATCCCCTAAGAAAAACAGCCCCTTTATTTGAACTGAGATTCTCAAGATCTCGGTTTATTTTTTCTAATTCTTTTATTCTTTCGTTTTTTGTTTGAAGTTCTTTCCTGAGAGATATTAATGTTTCTTGTAACATTTCCACCCTATCATTTGGTTTCTCAACTTCTTTGATGACTTCAACTATTTTTTCCACCTCTTTGATTATTTCAACCGGTGGTTCGTCTAAAGAAATGTCTAAATTATATCTAAGTTCGTCTAATTTTTCATCCTTTTTAGACATTTCTTCTTCCAACTGTTTGATTTTTAATAACAGTTCATTTTCACCTGTTTTTAAGTCTTTTTCTCCTTCATTAAGTGTTTCTCCCAAAAGACCAAACTTCTTAATGTCAAAACCTTGTTTGAAACAAAGGTAGATAAAATTGTCTTTATCCTCAATATTGTTTGCGTCACAAAATGAAGACACCGACAGCATTATTGTTTTATTAAATATTTTGGAGTCTTTCTGTTCCATTCTCAATATCTTCAAATGATTTTATGGTGAACTTTAAAAATGGTTTTGGATTTGGTAGATCAACATAATCATAACCTTTTGTCACAACATCGTATATACCATATCCGTGTTTACCAATACTTTCACCAATATTTTGTTGTATTGGACTTCCAATCATATAACCTTTACCCGTCTTAAACTTAAATTCTTGTCTTTTATGAATGTCCCCACATAATACGGATTCAAGTCCATTAAACTTTTCTACGTCATAAGCCTCCTCACCAAAATCAAATCCAAGATCCGTTTTCATTCCTTGAATTGGACCGTGAAACAACCCAATTCTTTTTCCTTTAGCATCTGTTAAATCAGGAGGAATATTTCCTTGATACTGTGAATACACACACCAACTAATGTTTTCATCTTCGTAAACACCTCTATCTTTATAGTAAACAATATTATTACTATTTAAAGAATTTATAATCGGAGATAGTGCGTCTAACCTTTCTGTATTATTTACTAAAAAATCATGATTTCCAGGAATTATAATTATTTTACAAATGTTAGAACATTCAGTTAATAACCATGAAACAATATCTATTAGTTCCGGTGTAAGTTGATTTTTAGAATGAACAAGGTCTCCCGTAAATATAATCCTATCAGGTTTTAATTCTTTCCATTGATCAATCGCCGTTTCTAATATTGATCGATACAAATCGTGGTCTTTGAAAAGACGGATGTGTAAGTCAGAAAAGTGTACTAAAGTTTTAATCATTTTTACTTCTATTAAATGGTTCTTTCTTAAAAAAATATCCAGAGATATCAACATACCTTAATAGTTCAATATTACCTTCAACAGTTGTTGTTCCTTTTGATGATTTAAGCATTGCAATTTTGTACCCAAAACGGTTCGATAACCATTTAATGAATAATGCGGGGTATCTTTTCATATTTTATATTGTTTTATTTTTATATCTTCAACACACAAAAAAAATTTTGGTTATCTAAGTTTTTTTAAAATATATTTTAAAAATTTGTATCTTAATTTATATATCATATTATTTAATTGTTCGGTTTAACCGTTATTGTATATTTTCTAGTATAACTAGAATCCTCATTTTTTACTAACACACCTAACACAGGTGTAAACCCATTTGGGTCATACATAACTGGCGTAATAACAACATTTATGTTAGAGTTTTCTAATTGGGTTTTAATTTGTTGAGTTATTGACAACTCATTAATTTCTGTAATTAAATATTTATCCTTTAACGGTGGTTTGTAACCATATTCCGTTTCTTGTTTCCGCTTCAACCAATTGTTTGCGGTCAAGTATAAACTTTTATAATTAGTATTCTTTTTAAAATTTTCGATGTTATTTAGAATGTCGTCAATTTGTTGTTTAGAATATTCCAACCTTAATTTATTAAATTCATCGACGCTTAAACTTAAATGTGCGAATGCCCTATATGTATTTTCTTTATTATTCTTGTTTGTTGTTATTTTTTTCATTTTTAATTATTTGTTTGTTTATTCTATTATTTTTTCAACATAAGTTGATGTCTCACCTTCAGTAAATCCTTTTTCAATTAATAATGGTAATGAACCTGGTTTACACCAAGCATATACTGTATACCCACTATAACGAGTTTTAACATATTCCCATCTAGTATCCCATAACTTTCTAAAAATACCTTTTAGTCTATGTTCCTCATGTACCCAAGCATCTAAGAATTTTATTTTATTACTCTCTTCTCGTTCCATATATATGTGTCCCACAATCTCACCATTTAACATGGCAATCCATGTTTCAAGTTGTTGAGCATTACTCTTAAGATGAATAATTTTAATATCTTCAATCATAACTACATTACTATTTTTGGTGGATATCCCAAATCATTATCTATTGGGAATGGATTAATAGGTATTGGTATTGACCTATATGGTTCCGCAATACCAAATTTACTTTCTTCTTTTACTTGACCCATTTTTTCAACAATAGGTAAAATTTCTATGTGTTTGTTTTCAAGTTTACCATAAAGATAACCTTCTAACCAAATATAAAATTCTTTGTGTGTTAACATAATTCTCTACTATAAAGATTTACTAAAATAATTCTTGCAAACTTAAAATCTTTTGCTCTGTTTAATTTTAAACCATACGCCAACGCCACACTATTAAGGTGTGGATATGCTTCAGTTAATGTCATTTTACCAATTTCCATTATTCAAAAATTAAAAATTCTTCATTTACAAATCCACAACTATTACACATATATGTAGGAAACGGAACAATTGTATCTTCGTGACTTCCTGTTAATAATTTAGGTACTTTTTTTAACATACTTACTTCTTTAAAAAACTTTGAACCACACTCTTCACAGATTATAGTTGGTTGTATTCTAAGATCAATTTTAGGTTTTATACTGTTATCTTCTCCCATTTTATAATATAATTTATATTTATTTTAATTGTTGTATTGTCCCAACTTGTGTTGGTGAACCAAACTGGTGTAATTATAGTTTTCATACTCAATAATAGTTTATTTTTATTATTTTGTCAAATACTTTTTCATATCCATTTCAAGAATTGTGTTAATCGTTTTCTTTAAGACTCTATGTTCAACATATTCTCTTTCTTCCGTTAATAAAACAACAATACAACCCATCAATTTAATGTTCTCATATTTCGTACCCTCTAACATCTTCAATAATAACTTACCGTAAAATGGTAATTGAGTGTTGTAGTGACCAAGAGCGTTATCAGGTAAATCTTCAAATGGTTTCTTCATTGGTTTTGTAAACATATTCTTTTCAAAGTTTTTAGGTTTGTTTGTTTTCCAATCCGTAATTAAAATACCAAGATCACCATTTGTACCAATAATTAACCATACCTTATCGGGTTGTCCTGTATAACCCAATTCAGGGTGACCCAAAACCATTTCCGTATCAAGTAAAATACAATTACGTTCTTTAAGTAAATCAATGTATTGTTTACCCGCAACAACCATAGTATCTCCTTTTACAATCTGTTCGGCATCACATTCATAAATTGGTTGTCTAACTTCTTTACTAATACCAAATTCTTCTAAGGTATGTTTTTCTAATAAGAAGTGAACACGAGAACCCATGTTTGTGGAATATGTTCCAGCGGCAGCCCATTCCTCCAATAATCGTTGTTGTTCATAAGGATCACCATTTGCCTTTCTAAATGAAATTCCTTCAGAATCAAATTCCGTATAGAAATATTTCATTAATTTAGAAACAGAAGGGAAATCATCCCTTAATTTACCACTAACATCCAACATTGTGTACTTGTGAGCATCCTCCTCAAATGTTAATTGAAACTCTTTTTGTTTTTCTGATATGATTTCTCTGATCTCTTCAGATATTTTTTTTAAATCCATGTTTTTTTTGTTTTATTTTACAAAGATAATACTTTTTTTTTATTAATCCCTAATTTTTACAAAAAAATCTTCAATGTTTCCTTTTAAGTCACAAACATCTTGATCCATAGGTAATCTAACAATTTTTATTCTATCATATAGTTCACCCCCATTTAACTCTCGATATAATTTAACCGCATTATTAAAAGCGTCACCATCAAGGGATATAATTATATCTCTTTTAGCGTTATTATATATTTTTTCAAATAAAAGTTCTGACATATGTTTACCTAACATTGGAATTGAGTTGTCCAAGAAAAACCCATCAAAAACCCCTTCGACTAAGTAAATGTCTTTTTCCCAATCTATTAATCTTTCGTTAAATATAATCTTATCTTTTTCTTCCTCAGGGTTTTTATATTTAAATTTACTTTTTGTGTCCCAACTGCGAGCGACATAGTAATTTAATTCCCCATTAATATTATATGATGGGACCACAATACGTCCTATATGACTACCACGATCACAAAAACCAATATTATATTTGGCAATGATCTCATCCGTTATTCCCCTACTTTTTAAATAATTATACGCTTGTCTTCTTACTGGGTATACCGGACTTGACTCGGTAAATAACGTGAATCCTTCAGGAAGTGTTAATTTTTTTGTTCGTTTTTGTCTTGGTTGTACCGTCTCAGGTTTTAAAATATTATATAATTTCTTTAATTTTTTGTTTCCGTACTTATCAAAAAGTTTTCCCAAAGATCCGTGAGTTCCATTAGTGTCCCCACAAGACCAACATTTGTAGACATTATTTATATAGTTAATTTCTAAATTGTGTTTATTTTTATCGTCATCACAAACCGGACAATTAAATGAAATTTGACCACGATTATGGTAATGTAATCCGTGATCCCCTAAAAGTCCCTCTAATAATTCAACAATTGCATCACTTTCTTCCATTGTTATAAAAATATAAACAAAATAAAAGAACATATCAACTACACAAGTTTTTAATAAGTTCTATATTTATAAGATATGCCAACAAATATAACAATTAATAACGTTACGGGAGCACAACCATTTGATATTTATGTTTGTGATTCACCAATTACTACTTGTATTTATGTCGCAACCATTAATACGGTTGACATTCCATATAGTTTTGATATTCCTTTAGTTTATTCTAGTTTAACCGAATTTATTGTTAAGGTGGTTGATAATAATGATTGTGTCGTTACAGATACGTTAAATATATAATATGAGTTGTAGTATAGATATTTGTATAAGTAATACGGGGATATACGATGATACGTATACAATAGATGGTTTATATAATAGTTTAGATTATTATACGGGAGCCACTAATGGTTATTACATTTTTTATTCAACAACAGAAAGTAGATGGTGTTTAGCTGCAAACTTGGGAGATCCTTGTATTTTATTTGGTCCAACAAATTCCGTTAATCCATGTCCTGATTTTTATTCTGGAATTCTTGTTGACGGTTTATGCCCAACCCCAACTCCAACCCCAACCCTAGCTTGTGATATTGATTTTGATGCACTATTTGATTGTGACGTATTTGTAACTCCTACCCCAACACCAACCTCAACACCAACCTCAACTTTAACTCCGACACCAACACCAACTAATGTTTGTGGGGGAGTATCTTTAGATGTTACCGCAAACACATATTCTCCAACACCAACTCCAACACCAACATTAACCCCCACACCTTCATCACCAATTGATAGACCATGTAATTTTGATGGTATTGCCAAATTTAATAGTGTTGATGGGTTTATTGTATGTGCAACTAGTAAGAAATTTGAGGATTGTTTTACAGGTATAGAATACTATACAACACAAACATTATTTGATTCTTTTGGTAATTTATTAGTTGTTGGTGACGTTTATGGTGGAACAATAAACGGAATATCTTCATGTTTTATTTTTCAAACAATTGTAGATAACATAAGTGGTGGAGACAAAGTTGTTATTACTACAGAATATGGTCCTTCTAGTGAAGGTAGTTGTTTAAATTGTTTCCCAATTAGTAATACTCCCACATTAACACCTACTATAACACCAACCCCGACAACACCTTGTTTATGTTTGTCATATAGAATTTCAAACTTTAGTGTTTTAACCACAACAATTAGTTTTTTAGATTGTGATGGTAAAAACATTATGTTAAGACCTGGATCTATGCGTTGGAATAATTGGTTAAATCATGAGGTAATTATTTGTTCTAAAACTATACCTACAATTGGTGTTGGGTCTGCAACTATTATAAATATTGGTGATTGTTGTAATGGTATTTGTGTACAATACTTATTAAGTAATCTTTCAACATCACCCGAAACTTATGTTTATACAAATTTATTAGGTGTTATTATATCTCAAACATTAAATGTGTCTCAAAGTATTATAGTTAATTCATTTTCAACACCATATTCTTTGAGTGGATCAATATCTGTAACAAATACAGGAATTGATTGTTTTCCAACACCAACACCAAATTAAAAATATAAAACAAAAAAATATCGTCTAAAAAGACGATATTTCAAATTATCGTTAAATTAAACGATATTAATCCCAAATTTTTTTACTTTTCATATAGCCTAAAACACACGCATAAGCATCTGTTTGGTCAAAATTTTCTTTCTTTAAAGTATTGTTTTTAGTGTAATGCCATTGTATTTGGGGTTCTTTTTTTGCAACTAAATCCCAAATAATCATTTTTTTGTCTATATCTTTAGGAAGTCCTCCAAATAAAACATGTTTTTTTTTATCGTTTTCTTTTACTAATTCAGGAAACGCAAATTTTCTTGAGTTATATGTAGATATGAATTCAGGAACAATACCTATCATATCATAAATTGTTTTACATATTAATGTATTAAATCTTAGTAAAGTTTGAATAGTATAAACATTGTTTGAGTTTAATAATGGTTCTTCAATTATAACACTAACAATCCCTAAATTTTTATATCCTTCCAATTTAGTTTTAAATACTTCAGATTTTAATATTAATTCTAACATTTTATTTTCTTCCGTATCTTTATTTTTTGGTCTCGGGGATACATGAGTTAATTCTAGTAATTCTTGTGATTTAATATCAAAAAGTGCCCAACCTATTGTTTTAGTGGAAATGTCTAACCCTAAGACTTTAGGTGAATTTTTAATTGATGTTCGCATAAACTTATTTTTAATTATAATATAACTATATCGTTGTAAAACTAAAGTTTTTGTTATAAATCAAACTTAACTAAGAATTGTTGAATTCCTTGTCTTAAAACAGGAGATTGTAACTTTGAGACAACTAATACGTCTTTTTTATCATCTAACAACGCTATTTCAGTAATATAAGAATTAGTTCCTGATTTCCAAGTTGGATTTGATGTTTTTTGAAATTCAGTATAATTTAAATTAATCTTATACATCATTTCATATATTGTTGCTTGTATATCAGTTTCAATACCTCCGTAGAAATAATACTCATCTCCAAAATTTAATTTTGGTCCAACATTACCAATAGGGGTTAAATTAATATATTGATTTAAATCATAGAATGGTGCCGAATTATATAACGATTCAGTAACAATAAATGTAGTTCCTGTTAATGCATCTTCAGTAAGATAACCATTAATTGTTTGTCCACTTATAGTATTAGTAAAATCAATTAATTTCCATTTTGAAGAATCTGGTCTTGTCCCTGTAGGTACTTTTTGTGCCAATACTTCAAATTTAGTACCATAAAATCCATTTGGAATATCACATGTAGGACATATTGTTGTAGTTGTCGTAACAATAGGATTAAGTGTTGTAGTTGTTGTTATAGGTCCAAATGTAGTTGTTGTTGTTGTTGGATTATATCCAGGAACAACCAAACATCCAAATTCTCCCCCAAATCTTATTGCAACATTTTTAGATGTGTCAGGAAAACAATCATTATTATTACCCACAATTTTAACATAATAATTAGAATGTAATGAATTTGTAAAACCATAATCATTACTAATTCTATATGTAATATACATAGTTTCATTGTTTCCTGTTAATATACCATTAATTTCTCCCGAGGTAGTATCACAAATATTTGGAGTTATTAAAGAAACTTGTGGTGCAGGTAATGTCCAATTTCTATTTGATTTATAAGATAACGCAGCAACAATTTCTTCATCATCAATAATAATTGTTTGACTATCTGGAAATACTTTACCAATTCGACTTGGCAATCCATTATTGTTTGGGTGTGTATCCCATAAGTGATAATATCTTAATCCAGGATTATTCATATCATTATTTTGATTTGATTCCATATAATGAACTTCAAATAAGTTTTTATCTTCAAAATCAGGCGGATCAACCCAAAAAGTAGATCCAAAACAACATTGTGGATTTTTATGCCACATAATCCATGGTATATATAATTTAAAATTTCTAGCTTGACCTGTTGTATCATTAGGATTAGATGTATCATATGGTTCTAACGCAAATTTTTCACCATAAAAGAAATCAATCGTTTGGTTTGTATAATGAATAATTGCAATTGTTTTTTGTTCTTCAGGTTCAACTTTAATAACCTCATCAAATGAATTATAATAATAAGTGTCAGTAGTTTCAGCACTTAATACTGAATTTACGTAAAATGTCTGTCCTAAGTTTGAATTATACCCAAAATACTCTTTACTACCAATATAATTAACAGATCCAAAATAAGTATAATCTTCATGTTGTGTTGGTAATAATCCGGCAGGATTTTCGGTCCAAGGAATATTCATGTTCCAAATTTTAACGTCAAAATTATCAACATCACATAATGTTTCGTAATTAATAACGTCATCACCCCAATGTGGACTTGGAGTTATACTATCATATAAATCTGTCATACTTTTAGGGTAAACTAAAGCTCTAAAACAACATTCGTCACTTATTAATCCAAAATCTGGTGTTGTTCTATCTAATGTTACTTTATTTTCACAAATTGCAATAATTCTATAAGTTAAAATTGGATAACAACTATATAATGACATCAAACAAACGGGGTCAGGTGGTGCGGGACATTGTCTACTTGGTGTTGGTGTCAAACATTCTGTTTTTGTAAGGGTGGGTGTTGGGGTTGGACTTTCACAATTAATGTAACCACTACTTACTGATGGTGTTGGAGTAGGTGTGGGTGTGGACCCTTGTGATGCCGTTGGTGTTGGTGTTGGTAAATTGGTACATGAACAATTTTCACATCCTAAACCATCAAAATAAATAGTAATAAAATCACCAACCTCGTAACCTCCAAATGAAGATGTGTTACATCCCGAATAAATTAAAGTTATTTCATTAGTACCATTTAATGATAATGGATTTACCAAATAATTAGAAGTTTTAACATAATTATTACTTGTTAACGCACTCCAATTAATTGTACTTGCGGTTGTGTTACCACTAAAAAACCCCCTTAAAGGAGCTCGATTAAACACAGACTCAACAGTTGAGTCCATGTATGGAATTCCGTATGTATTTCCCCCAATATTATCCACATAATATGGGTATTTAACATTTTGTTTATTTGATTGTGGTATTCCGTCACTATTTTGACTTCCAAACGGTGGAGTTAAGACAAAACTATTAACTTGATTATAACTAACAGAAACTTTATCATAAGAAACTTCACTATCCCCTACCTGAAAATAACTTACATTAAAATTTCCTTGTGACATCTTTAACCTGCCAGTATCCGTTATTCTGGTGTTAACAAGTCCTGATGTATTTTTTATTATATATGACATTTTATGTATAAATATTTATTTATTTATTTTTTTATCCCCACACCTAAAGGATTAACTACTCTTACCGTATCGCAATTATTATTTATTTTTACATTATTTAAATAAATGTGGTAGTATCTGTTTGCAATAAAACAATTTGGTGTTGGTAAAACGGGAGATATTGTATCAGTATAAGAACCGTTTATAATAGTTCCTGATGTCATAGATAAATTAATCCAATTATATTGTCTTGTTGTGGAATATTTAAAAGATGCTTGACAAGGAAATGTTTGTGGAAGTGGTAAGAATGGAGTTATTGATTGATTAGTGGCGGTGACGGGTGATCCATTAACATTTAATGTTGCTATGTTGTTATAAGTGGCAGCTGCCGCTGATGGTCCAACGGTAAATGTGTTAGTATGAATTACATCAAAAGTAATCGTTACACCAATTGGTAATAAAGGAGAAACATTTACATTAAACACATTAGTACCAAATATAGTAGAAGCGTAAGACATAGTAACAATATAGTTTATACTTGAAGTTGGGGGAGGTAAAACAACCGTTTGAGTACTTGTAAATCCTGAAGAATCTCTGACATAAACAATATATGATCCTTGACATAAGTTATTATATATTGTTGTAGGTTGATACGTTGATCCTCCGTTGATTGAATACTCATATGGTGGTGTTCCCCCAAAAGGAGTTAATAATATACTTCCATCACAACCACATTCGGGTCTATTAACTCTTATTGTTAAGTTGGGAGTACTAAGTTTAGTACATAATCCTAAATTTGCGGTTATTGATAATATTTGATTAGGTAATGATGTTCCAACCGAATTCCACCCAAATAATGGTGGGGTAGAACTGTTTATATTAATTATTTGTCCCGCCGTCCAACCCGATACTTGCCATTGATTACCATTAAGATTCCATACAATATCTAAACTATTTATAGTATCCTCCCAAGTTGGGTAATCATCAATGTACCCATTATATTGAAATTCATAATATTCAACATAAGATTGTTGTTTATTTCCTCTTATAATTGTAAGACAGATATCTTCGTATATCGGTAAAGGATTAAAAGTTGTTGTACTTGTTGTAATTGGTATTTCAACCCCTAAAACACAAGTGGTATATGCCGTAAAATCCCCGTAATAATCAGTAACGATTGAATCATATTTTCCAACCCCAAGATTACTTAAAGATTGTGAGATAGATCCGTTTTCCCAAATAACCTCATAAGGAGGAGTCCCCCCTGTTATACCTAAAGTAATTAACCCGTCAAAAGAACTTGATGTTAATGGGTCAACTGTAAAACATTCAACACCGAGAGGAAAAATTGTTATAACATCACATTCGTTTTTAGGTTCAATTGGTGGATTTGGTGGTGCAAAAGTTGTTGTTGTTGTAACAATCGGGTTAGTCGTAGTTGTTATTGTACAAGGGGTACATTTACCATTGTTAATAATTTGTATATCTCCCGATAAAACTTTTACTCCTGTTGAGCTACATATAGAAATACCTGTTTGGTAAGGCATATTATATGGTGATTTTTTTCCCTCATCACAACATGGGGTAAATTCAATCTTTGTTTTAACGTTTTGTGAGGATTGATTAGTTACAAAATAATTAGTACAACAACTATTATCTACAACACAGGTATCACAATTATTGTACTCATTAACATTAAACTGAACTAAAGTAACACTTTCAGATCCAACTATACTACAGTCATATGTGGAGGAAAGACCACGTCCAACTAATTCATAACAACCAGATTTATAATTATTAGGATTTGAAGATAGTAAGGCCTCATTAAAATAAATTATAACACCATTTAAATAATTTCCAAAAACTGATGTAGGTGGTCCGTCAAAATAAAAAGAATCATCATTACAACAACTTTGAAAACAATATCTTATTGTTCCTTTTGTAAGTGAGTTAATATATAAGAGTGGGTTTGTAACACTAATATTACCATTAATATAATAAGAAACCCCAGGTGATAAATCAACCACTTTAATAACGTTATTGTCGTCAGTAAACGTAAAGTTATTATAAATTACCGAACCACTATTTATTACTTGATAAACCATTTAAGTTATTTCTTTACTATATAAATAATCAATTTATTGTTTTTTGAATAAATGATTTCATTACTTCAATATATTTTATTGTTGTACTATTAATTTCAATATAATCAAAGTGGGATGGGTTTTCTTTAAGTTTTAAAATAGGGTCAATTGTAATATATTCTCCTTTATAAAATTTATTACTTTTTAAATTATCTGTAACTCCAGCCATATGTAAAATAGGTCTTTCTTCATATACTTTTAAATTATCTGTTGCCCAAGAAAAATTAAGATCATCAACAACTTTAGTATCATAATTTAATAACCATAAATTCCACAATAAAGACCACATTTCTGCCGTCCAAAATTGGATTTCACCAGGACTTATTGGGTGTCTTTTGTGATAACTATGCATTTGTTTATAAAGAGGATAACAATCCAAATATATTTTTTCCCAAAGACTATATGTCATATTTTTCAATAAATATTGACCCCCACCTGAGTTTTCTTGGTTATCTTTAATTATGTCAACGTTTATTCCAACAATATTTGCCATTTCTTTTAATAATTGACCTTTTTCTGATTTTGGGTGTGCTTTTTCATATCTGTTACAACAATCCATTATATAGTTGTATCCGATATAACCAATTGTATCCGATAAATAAGAAATATCATCATTCATTAATTTATTAAAATCGGGTAATACTCTAAAAATAATATCCGCATCATGTAAGAAAAAAGTTTTACCATATTCAGGATATTCAAATAACCATCTTGATATTAAATATGGTTTGATACTTGGGATATAATTTTTACTTATTCTATCATCAATGTAAAAATGTACATTAAACCCGTAATCACATAGTTCTAACGCTCCCTTAGAAGGTTCTGTTTGTCCATTAGTTAATCCAAAAATAACATGAATTTGACAAGGATTGATTCCCTTTTCAATAAAGTTATGAGTATAAAGTTTTATTTGCCAATGAAAATAAGGAACATCAGGTTGAGCGGACACAAAAATAATATCTTCCATATAACTAAAATATAGTATATGTGTAATAAGTCAATATTGTTAATTAATATAAAAACTTATATTACCCACTACATGGATACGATGTTATACACGTTGGACAATCAATAGAAAAAAGAAATGGAGTTGCGGTACCAACTGCGGTACCATTAGTTGTTGAAACTGTAGTCCAACAATTACTATTGTACACTAATAATTGACCCGCAATAGTCCCTAAAGGTAATATTAAAATAATATTTGAAACTAATCCACAACAATCGGAAACTATCCATTTATTTACAAATGTTGGGGTCGGTGTTGGGGTCGGTGTTAAATTTGGGGTATTTGTTTGGGATGGTGTTGGTGTAGGGACATCACATTCAACACAAGAAATATCATAATTTATTATTAAATTAATTACAACTTTTGCATCAGATAACGTATTAAATTTAGTTGGTACACAACTTTTATTGATGTCTTCACAATCATTTACAATAGTTATTTTGTTTTTAACAATGTCTATATCAACTTCACCAATATCCGGATAAGATAATAACATTAATTTTATTATATTAATCCATTCAATATCTGTTGGGTAATCATAAAGTCCTATTGAGGTATAAAATAAGTTTTGTTTTATCACCCCATTTACACTTGTTTCAATAATAAATTCCGCACCATTAATTACACACCCTAAATCATTGTATGTTAAATCAAAAAATCCCTCACTATACATTTGTCCTATTCCTCTCATACCATCAATTCCAGTATTAACAAAATTAGTGTCACTTATATTGTAAACTTGATAATCACCTAAAAGTATAGTTCCCGATAAAACAATTGATTTAGTATGTGTACATCCAGAACTATCAACAACTTGTAATGTATATGTTCCCGCACTTAAATTAGTTACTGTTGATCCAGTTTGTGAGTTTACATTTGAACTCCAATTATAAGTAAAAGGTGGAGAACCACTACTTAAAAAAGAACTTATTTCACCATCATTTCCATTAACAGGTTGTATTGCAAATAAATTAAAAAATACGGAATTTGATGGTCCAACATATGCTGTTGTTGTTTGTGAACAACCATTTGCATCGGTAACGGTAACATTATAAAACCCAAAAGGTAAATTATTATAAAAATTAATTGGAGATATTGCGTATCCAGTAATTTGATAAGTATATGGTAATGTACCCCCACTAGTTGTTAATATCTGTAAGGTACCATTATTTAATCCACATGTGGTATTAGTTGTAACCGCAGTTATTGTAAACAAATTAACATTTGTAACTGTTGTGGTTCCAGTATAAACACATCCTGAATTATTATCAATCAAAATTGTATATGTGTCTGATTGTAAATTATTAAAAGTTGTGTTAGTACCAACAGTTGTTGTATTAACCGTATTTCCGGAAGAATTCAGTAACGTATAGGTAAATGTTCCCGTAGGGGATCCAGTATTAACAACTATTGTTATTGCCCCATTATTACCACAATTAGAATTTGTTGTGGTAATTGATGAAATAGTAAATCCATTGGGTGTTGTTAACGAAGTTGATTGAGTATCACTACATAACCCAGCATCTTTAACAGTAACGGTTAAAATACCTGAAGGTAAATTTTGAAATGTGTATGTGTTTGAGAATGTAACTATTGTATCCCCATTAGATCCAGAAAAAAAGAATGGTGCTGTCCCCCCAGTAACAGTGACTTCAACCACACCATCACTATTAAAACAAGTACTTCCTGTTGTTAAAAAAGAAGATATTCCAATTGGCGGAACATTATTAACCGAAATACTATCGGAAACGGAACATCCATTTGAATCTGTTACGGTAACAGTGTAATATCCAACCGTTAATCCAGTTGCTGTAGACCCTGTTTGTCCATCATTCCAAATATATGTATAAGGACCAACTCCTGTTTGTCCAGTAACAAATATTTTTCCCGAACCAAAAGCAACATTACAACTTGCATCGTCAACAACATAAAACCCGTAAGAAAAAGTTGTTGATGATAAAATTGGTACGCTCGAACTTACTCCATTACACCCTGCACCATCATCACCAACAATATAATAAGTTCCTCCCGATAAATTTGAAAAGGTTATTCCACTAGTTGGAGTTGACCCACTATTTATATACCCGTTTGTTGTTTCATAAAGCAATGCAGATCCAACCCCATAAAAAGGGTTAAACCCAAATGTTATTTCTCCATCATCATTACCACAAGTTGTATTTATTACATTTTCAACACTTATAGATGTTCCCGATGATATTGGTATGTTTAAGTATATTGTATCAAAAGTTGGATTTATACACGAATCTTGGATTGCCAAACTATATGTACCGGCAGACATTCCACTAAAATAATAAGTTGTTGTGGATGCAGATGTTGGTAATAAACCTGTTGAGGAAATTTCATATACAGTGTAGGGTGAAGTACCACCAGTTATCTCAATGTAAATTTCTCCAACATTAGTATTAGTACAATCACCAGAGATATAAAGATTATATATTATTTGTCCACAACTCATGGGTTACATAGGATAGTAAAGTTTATTCCCACATTCAATTCAAAATTTTGGGTGGTATTCAATGGTAAACAGTTATTATTGTATATTGTTATAGTTTGATCATCAGTATTAATAGTATAAGATAAACCATAATCAAGTAAATTAGTTAATGAGTCATATAAACTGTCAACCCAATTATTTGCTGTTGGAGTACTTAAAGTTGGGTTTGAGAATCCAACCCCATTAAAAAATGGGTATATAATTATTGGTGAACCATCAATTCTAATATCGATATACCAATCAGACTCTAATGTATTTAATAAACAATCATTATTAATATCCAAATTATTATCATTCCCATATGTGGTTAATGAACTACCCAATAATGCTCCAAATGAAGTTATTGTTGGATTTGTGTCCCAAGGGTATAGACCAATAACAGTTTGTTGTATAGGACAATCATATGAAAATATTTGTGTTATTAATTTACAAGGTTTACAAGGTACTGGTATAATTTCACAACCCCTTTGTCTTCTCCACACAAATTTTTGTCTATGAAAAATTGAGTTTTCATATTTTACTCCCGTATTCCATATTGTAGTTGCTGGTATCATTTGTTCAACTAATCTTATCCAATAATCTCCCATACCATTAACATAGTCAATCATTGTTTGATAGTTAAAATTATCATTAGGAATATTTATTGCCATTCCAGATTCCAAATATTTCCAATAAATTGAAGATAGTGTTGGATATCCACTTGTCTTTCCATCGGTATTAAATTGTCTGTTTCTTACATTTATCATATTTTTCCAAAAAGTTTGGGCAAATTCAAAAAATGTTTTTTCTTTTGGTTTTGGTATAATTTGGGTCCAATCAATACCCCCTCTACTTGGATATTCAACATTTGGGTATGGATTACAATATGTTGGATCTATATAACTTAACCCTTGTTCTGGAATTGGGTAATTATATTTTCTAGACATTGTCCACACATCATACACCAATCCTTGTGATGGATTCATAAATAAATCAACATTTTTAACATTTATAACTAATCTATCGTCAGATACCTTATAATAAGCATTAAAGTTACCATCAAAGTTTTTTCTTAAAAATTTTTCATTATTTATCCAACTTTTTTTATTGTCAACCGTTTTTTTAAGATTAAATCCTAAATTCATGTATGGAAAACTACGATATCTTTCTAAATATTCTTGCCCATAATTAAATGGTAATAATTTTGTTTGATAATTAGGGTTGGATCCAGTAAATACACTATTTGTTAAATCAACTTTTTCGGGCATTCTGTGTTGTGGTGTTGATTCAAACCAACCTCCCCCAATTTGAAAGAAATATGTGTCGTTTGGAACTGGCATACTTGGAAAACCGTAACTATCAATAGGGTAATCATTGTTCGTTAAACTAATATCTTGAGTGATTGTGGTTGTTGTAAATCCAGTATATTGTACCCCCATAATTGAAAACAAGTCATTTGTGTCCAAAACAGGTAATTCCTGTGAGTATGTTCCACCAGATATTTGAGCGTACTGAATATCAAATTGTCTCAAATTTATTTTTTGATCGGCAAGGTAAATATATTCGTTAAATTCTGTTAACGCTTCAGGAGCCCCAACCATTCTTAATAATATTTCAATTGATTTTCTTGTTCCTTTAGATTTAAATAAAAAAGCGGAATTTAAAATTAAATTTCTGAAATATTGATAATTTAACTCTTCAGGTGTTTGACCTATTGGTAAACCCGTAAATGAATTACTCCCGTTACTAAAAACTGAACTTAATAATTGATCGTTTGTTATTTGAGAGATGTTTGTATTCCACCCAAGTGTTTGTGCCAAATTTTTAAGTAATTGTGATGGAATATCATTTTTAATATTGTAATTAACAGAATTCATGTTAGCAAGAGCCGTAATAAATTTTCTTGTTTCGTCAAAACTTCTACCGTATATCTGTAATACTTTTTGTATTTTTTGGTCTGAAGTATCAAATTCTTTTATAGCATCAGCAGTTAAAAATCTTGTTATTAAGTTTGTTTTATATAAATCAATACTTTCCGATAAAGAATTTAATTTTGTTAAATAATTTGTAAATTTGGGGGTTATAATATCTAAATTCCACGATCCATTTAACGGAAATATTGCAACTTCTTGTGTATAATAAAATTGTCCGTCATCATTTTCTTTTGGTATGTTAAAATATGAACTATATATTGGAACCATATTTCTATTCAACAAAAAGTTTTCAACTTGATCTAAATTTTCATTAAATACTTTATTAACGTATAACTGTTTTGGTCTTATTATAAAATTACTATTTGTTGTTGTATTACCAGAAAACGGATCACCATTAACATAAACTTTAAAAACAGTGTCCGTTACTTGTGCGGGAATAAAATCAGATATAGGGTATTCAATATCATTTAAAAACAGTGAATATTTTAAATACTGTGTCGTAAAATTTCTTAAATATGAAACAGATATTTCCCTTAATTCAATATTTCTAGTGGCATTAACAGTATAATCAATACTAAACGGATTTCTAATAACAGATATTGGTATTTCAAAGTATGTTTCATCTTCAACACTATTATAAATAATGTTTTGTGCGGTTAAAGATATAACAAAATTAGTTTGTACATTGTTTATGTCTAATGCTGCAGGAAAATAATTAATAATGTTTGTAACTGAAGTTGACATCCTTTTGGTTAAAGATCCAAACATAGTAAAATTAGTAACTTGACTTAAATCAAAATTGGGATATACTCTAAAATTATCGGCAATTAATTTTTTTGATTCTTCTATATTAGATATATTTAACGTATCTAAAGATATTGGTTCAGAAAACGATCCAATTGAAAATGTCCTATCTTGTTTTTCACTAATGCTTGTTGTAAACTCAAAATTTGCCTGCGTAAAACCTCCACCGTCAACTAGTTGGAACCCAACTAAGTTGTCTGAAAAGGTACCCTGACCACTGGCAGGTTGAGGGGGACATTTATATTTGTTTGTCGCCATTATGAAGTTATATTTGAGAAGTTTTTACTAAAATCAATATTAATACCCCTATCTTGTCTTACCTCATATAATAAGTTATTAAATTGATCTCTAATTTCATAAAGATTGTATTGTTTATAAATATTGTTGTTACTGTCATATATGGTATATATACCATCATCCATAGATTTAGTTTGATTACCATATAACGCAATTGCTAGTGTTGAAATATCGTGTTCAACAATTTCAATTTCAACTGTTGTTGGATTAAAGTATGTGTTAGATATTATTATATTTTGATCCGGTTGTCCAATAAATGGGGTTGCATTTGGTTTATTTGTTGGAGATGACGATGGAGATAAAGTACAAAATATTAAATTTGTTGATGATTCAACATACCTATATCTAATAGACTTTTGACTTGTATTCGTTAAATTTTCAACAACAGGTTCACAATAGAATGATGAGGTTATAATTCTAAAAAAATTAGGAATTTTAGTCCCATCAGAATTTAAATATTCAACCCTAAAACCAACTAAACCTTGATTAATAAATTTATTTTTAAAGTTAGAAGGAACATTATTTATATCAACAACAATACCTTTAACATTGGGTAAAGCGGACAATATTCCACAATCTAAAATTTTAGTTCTTATTTCTGCTGGTCTTATATATAACGTATATATACCAAGTTGATTGAATTGATCTGTGGGTAATTTTAAATTATATAATCCCCCAAGTATTTCAACATTATTATTACCACCAGTAGTTCCGTTATGAAAATATGGTCTCAATATCGCACTCGCATTTAATTTTGTTAATACAAAATTGTCTGTTTCGTCTCTTGATGGTGTATAATTTAAAATTATTTCTACGTCATCAGGGCTTACATCCGAGCTTCTTATTGTTCCGTAATTACCTGTAGCCACAATTATTAGTTTTTAAAATTTGTTTATTGTTTAAATATAAATACTTAAAATCATTGTTTTTCAACATTAAAAAATCCATATCCATATTTTTCTAAATCTCCCACATTATCAACTTCTCCAAGTCTTTCAATACTTTCTAATCCCGAATTTTTACCTCTCTCAATATAGACATCAGTTTGTATTTCTGGTTGGTCAATTACATTAAGTAACGCTTCATTTTTTGTTATTGCAGATAAAATTAAATCGTTTTGTGTAAATCCTGATGAATCAATAATGTATAATGTGGTACCATCATTATAATCATAGTAAAGAATATCATTAATTGTATATGCAGTATATGTGTTTGTCGGATCCGGACCCCAATAAGTTCCAACAGATTCTGATGTTCCGGTAACTTGTATCCCTATTTTAAATTTACCTCCGTATAAATTATATGTTGGACCATATGATGTTAAATCATTTACATTTGATTGTGTATATCCTGTTATAATAAATGGTACAGTGGTGTAGTTTGAACTTATGTAATCATTTATGTTAGTATTTGAATCGCCAGTAAAAATATAATCATAATTAAATGATGTATTTGCCCAACTACCTCCCGCAGGGGTGAATGTTGCAACTCCATTAGGATTAAAAATAATCACATTAGTAAATGGAACGGTAACAGTTTTTGTTATGATTGATATTCCCCATGGTGATATAGATTTAAGGGTAATTGTGTATGTTTGATTAACAACAGGATAAACATGGGTATATTGAATTGGTGAAGTTACTGTTTGAATTGGGGATCCATCCCCCCAATCAACAGTATAAGTTGATACGGATAAAAACTTTTTGAATTCAGTGTCTGAAGTATTATAGAAGTAAAAAGTATATGGATTACCTGTTGTTGCGGAAAATAAAAAGTTAGTAATAACTTCTTTTTGTATTATTGCTCCGTCAAATATAGAGTAATAACCAATATCTGTAGCCACTTCTGTTAATAGAATTGGTACCGATAGTTGAGTTAATAATGAATATCCATTTGTTCCTCCTGACAATATTTGTGACATACCTGAGTACACACCAGTAAATCCAGTTAATGTTGTTGGGGTTACTGAAGTAATTGAACAACACGGATCAGTAAAATAAGAGTATTCAGTATCACCTAAGTAGGTAATACCAACGATGTCCCTCTTAATATTTTCGGGAGATATTTTAAAATAATATTTTTGTTCTTCCATATTAAGGGTTTACATATTCATACCATTGAATTGGGAATCCGTCTATCCCAACTCTTTGTGTTAAATTTGAAGTTGCGTAAACTTCATAAGTTTTATTTGTGTAATCTAACTTAACTTTATAATAAAAATAATCATTTGGATTAAATGTAAATTTATTTCCAATGTTTGGTTGTGAAGTATTTGTCATTTTAACATAAACCCCCAATCTTGCATCAAAAAATTTAGCTCCCATATAAAAATCAGAAATATTAATATAATCTTGTTTTCTTAACCAATATAAATGAAAACCTTCCTTATCTCCAATAAAATCTAAACTAAACTTTGGTATTTTAATATCAACATTTGATAATAATGAGGATAGTGTTACCGGTTGAGTAAACCCTTGTTGTACAGGTAATATTATTGATAAATAAAGATTTTGAGTTTTTTCATCGGTAGTGTCATATAAATCCAATTTAAAAAATGATTTAGTAAAAGGTTTTTGGTAAAAATAAATTTCGTCCACAGTAAACCCTTCATCTAAATAACTATTATTCCAATTTGTATTATTTATTAACGGCGATGTTATTGGTAAAACATTGTCATAAAAATAAAATTCATAATTTATATTTGTTTTCATTAAATTTAAATTATCAACATATTCATTGTGAGAAAATCTTGAGATCTCAAAATCATTTACCCCCCCAATAACTTCTTTAACCATTTTTTCTTGATATTCATCAATACTATCATCTCTACCAAGAAAATCCCAATTCATTTCTAATGGAATATTTAAATACTGATTATTTTCAGGTAAAACTATTTTATATTTATTCACAATCATCTGTAGTTGGTGGTGCTATTACGTTTATGTTCTGAACTCCAACATTACTTCCTTCAGGTATTATTCTAAAAATCGTATTTACAAAGGGATAATGTTTACCATTTATAAATGGATAATCAACCCCCACTCCATCATTATCAATAAAACCATACGGATATAAATCTCTCCATCTAAAACTATTTGATAAATTGGAGTAAAATGAATAGTCAGGAATGTTAGTTACCTTTAATGGATCACCCTCTTCAACATATGATGAATATTTTCTTAAAACAATTGGGTCATGTGGTTTATAAAAATACCCAAATTGATTATTTTGTGGGGCATTAGTATTCAAACTAAAATAAGCTTGATTGTAAGTTATTTTATGGTTGTATTTAGATATTACTCTTTCAGTTTGTTCATAATCATTCCATTCACAATGATCACCATCAATTAAATCTTCAGATTTAAGATTTTCATTGTATAAAAACGGTCCCACTATTGGTGTTGTTAGACTATTATAAGTGTTAGTTAAAATTGAAGTCTCCGATAAAGGATTGGAAACATCCCACCAAGGATTTGGTAGTGAGTTATTTAAATATAAATTAAAATCCCAACCTTCTTTTAACTTTTTTGTCCACCCAAAATACCCTTTCCATATAGTTGTAAAAAATAATTCACTTACTGGTCTATTTTGATTATCCCTTAAAGGGTTAATATCTATATCAACATTAAAGGATAATGAATACGACTGACTTCCTTCTAAAATTGATGTTCTTGAAAGATTGTTTGGTGTTAACACCGCATTTTCAAATTTACTTTTTGCGTTATATATATTTTGTTCAAACCCAGCTTTAACCATTACAGCGTCTTCAGAATTTGTTAATATTTTATGAACCCTAACATAATATTCTGAAGTAGTTTCAATTTCATTACTTTTATTTATTACTCTTTTAAATGTTCCTGTATTTCCGTTATTAAATGTTGTACCAACATAACCAATATTATAAATGTTAAATATAAATTCTTCACTACCAAAACCACCGTCCCCTAAACTATTAATTTGAAATATATTAGTTCCATTGTATGTTAAAGATAATTTTACAAACTCACCAACATTTAACCCATGTTTCATAGGACATCTAAATTCAATGTTTGGTCCAAAATTATTATTACCAACATTAATTATAAATGGAATTCCATCTGAAACCATCCAAACCCAACTTGCTGTTGTTTCTGTATCAATAGCATACATTTGTTTAGTATAGTTATTTTTATATCCATAACTAACATAATGTGTCCAATTATATGTACTAGCACTTTTATTCACAAAATTAATATGGTTATTTGGGGGTAAAGTATATCCACCAACATTATTATCCGTTCTAATAAAATCAAATTCAAAGTATTGTGGAAGACCGTCCCAAGGAACATTTGGTACGGGAATTGCCGGTGGTTGGTTTCCTCCAGGAAATGTTAATAAAGTATTTTCAATAGAGTTAGTGTAATATAAATTGTTTTTAAATGGGTCGTAATTTGTTGATCCTGTATACTCATTTTTAAAAATAATAGAATATTTTGTTACAGGTCTAAAAATTGTACTTGATTCTCTTTCATCAATAAAAACTTGTTGTAAACCTAAATCTACATTTCTATCAAATTCAATAATTTCTTTTTCATTTTGATTTAAATCAACATTTACCGATAATACGGAATTTGGTGAAGATTTATATCTTAACGAACCTAAAACTATTTTTGTTGTATCATTTACTCCCATTATATCTCAGTAAAATTAACATATTTTTTTATAAATCTATTCATCGCAGTTTTTCCGTTATTTAAACCAAAATAAAAGTGACTAGGTGCTCCAACCAAATAAAGATTACCGTTTACCGCAAGGGGTTGACCAGGTATTATTGGTGACGGAAGTCCTGTTGACGCATTAAAATTAGTTATAAACCCTTGGGGTAATAGTGGTAAAGAATTTCCAGGTATTAATGAAGGTGTTGAAAAATAAGGATCAACACTATAATCTAAATCTTGATATCCTTTCTTAAAAAATCCAACCCCCCCACTTTGATTGGGGTTTGTCCACCAATTATTAGATTCCGACCCAAAAATTACACTAGATGGTTGTAAAATCCATTTATAATGGGGTACTTCTTGAGTTTTTGGATAACCATAAGCATCTTGTAATAAAGGTGAAATGTTATAAATTTCAATACCAGGTGTTAATTGTCTTCTGTAATAATATTCAATTGTGGATGATCTATAAAATACACCAAAAACAGGTTTACTTGGTGAAGGAGACTGTCCATCATCACCAATAAATATGTCCAAATTACCATAATTTTCATCAATAAATGAATTAATTTTATGTTCTGAATTAATAGATAATGATTGAGCAAAATCACCATCAATTCTATCTCCGCCACGACTGCTATTAAAAAACTGAATAATCCCCTTACCCTCACTATCATTTCCACCAACACTAACAGGTATTAATGCTTGTCTAAAATTAGCGTTTAGTATTCTTGATAAAAACCCTATTTGTATAATATCACCATTTTCATTATAACTTGTTGATCTGAACTGTTCGGCCATATACCCTTTAAAATTAGGGTCATTACAAATTTCACTTATATATGAATCTCTTGGCCCCATATCTAATATTGTGGTTGGGAACATTATATTTTTATCATTATACCCTGGTTTAAAATTTAATGTTAACCAATTTGGTGGTTGTGGTATTTCTTTTCCAATAAATTCTTGATTGCTATCACTCCAAGGAGAACTTCTATAATAGAAATTATTACTGTTATTATTATAAACAACAATATCTTTACAATATACATAATTAGGTGTTGTTATATTAGTAAGGTTGCTTGTTGGATATATTGATCTTTTGTTAAAAGTTGGCATGTATAATGTACCATTTATCCAATTATTTTGAAAAGTTTGAGCGAAAACTCCTCTACACAGAGCAAATACTAATGTAAATCTTGTTTTCCATTCCATAAACAATCTACGATCGTCTCTAAAAGCATTTCTTATTAAATAATAATGTTTATCATGATCACTATTATCTTTATTTAATAAACAATAACAACCTTTAGTTACTCTATTTTCAGGAATAGAACATTGGTTAGCGGGGATTACCCCCACATTAGTACCACTACCCGAATAACAATCTAAAGCAACCAATCCATCACAAGTAAGTGTTTGAGTTAATCCAGTATTACCACTATATTGATCTAAAAATTCAGAAACATCATAAATACTAGCAAAATTACTTGTGTTTTGACCACCAACACCGTCAGCTTTATAATAACAGAACTTATTGTTTTGGTGTAAAGCGTATCCAGTACCATTTCCAGGTGCAGGATCAATACAAGTGGATGTAGGTAATCTATCACTTCTCATAACAATTCTATTTGAATTATTAAAATTAACACCTAACAAGGAAAGGTCCTTAAAATAAGCTGGAGAATATAACGCAAAATGATCGGTTAGATTATTAGTTGGCCAACCATAGTCTGTCTTATTCGACACTTGGTTATAAAAAGCTCCATTTAAAGAGTACGAATAATTAAAAGACGCAGCAATAAAAGGACCTCCACCTATATAGTCTGTTTGATTTCTAGGTAAAGTATAATTACTAATTGGTGATAATAAATAAGGATTTATAGCTAAAGCTTGTTTTGGTTGGAAATATGTTAATGGAGCATATGGGTTTGATGATAGCTCATCTGTTGATAAATAGTAATATGGTAATGTAGACGTGAAACCTGTATAATTACTAGGAGTTATTGTAAAAGTAAATGAAGGGAAATATAAATTGGTGAACGTATTTGTTGGTGTATTATGTGTCAATGGTGTTTGACCAACAGGTTTTATTGGTTGATTTAAATAATATTTACCTCTTATTTTTAAATTTGCTTGTGGTGTTGTATATCCTAATATTTTTGATATATCATATTCTATTGTTTGTTTTTCGGTATGTGGATCAACACCTCTAACAAACATTAATACCTCATAATTTGCCGAATTAGATAATGAAGCAAGACAATCAAAATTATTTGCCTGTATCGAAGGTATTCCATTATCATTATTATAGGTTTGTCCGTTAACAAAAGTTGGTGGGGTAATAGGACTGGAGTTACTAAAACTATTAAATATGTATGGAGGAAACGGTAGGAAATAAGTTAAATCACAAGGATCAGCAATAACATATTGAATTTCGTGTCTTAAATATTTTTTTGGAAATAAATTTATATTTGTAGTACTATCTAATAAATTAAAATTAGAAACAGAAATTCCTGTTATTACTTGAAAATACTCCACATCTGTTGGATATTTTAAATAATCATCTTTATTTATATCAGTTATTGTGTCACCAGTTTGAAGTATGTTGATAGTTGAAAAAAGTGGCATACTTGGGTTGGTTGGGTTAGCATATGTAATAGTGTTTGAAATTGGAACAACATTAGATGTAATATTTGGTGCCGCAGATAATGTTGTTGTTCCTGTTACCGAGTTATTACCAAATATATTTAGTGTTGCACCAGTTAAATTTATGTTTCTTGGTATTAGTTGTCCATTTTTAAAGAGAGGACTCTGAAATGTCACAAGTTCTCCTATTCCTAAAGTTTGTGCTGTTCCGGCATTTGCTAAAACAACAATAATTTGATCTGTAAATGATTGTTGAGGCCCTAAATTATATGGGGCAACACTCAACTGAGGGTTTACCGTAGTGGTTATTATATTTGGTCCTCCACCGGGACCAGTAGTATTAAAATATTTATCTCTAGTGTTAAACTCATTTAATTTTTGTGGGTAGGTTTCTTTTGTTGGATATCCAAACCATCTTTCATCAGGTCCACCACTTTTTTCAGCGGCAAATAAGAATGGTTGTGGTGCGTGGTATTTATGAAAATCCAAAGTTCCTGGTGTTATTATATCAGTACCTGAAAATAATCTTCTAAAATCAATTACCGCATTTATAACAACATCACCATCTATCTGTTGATCAACAACTCTATTTATTAATGATTTATATTGACACTGTCCCAAACCCAATCCAATACTTGTTGGACAATAAAAATATCCCTTAGAATTTGCATCCGCGTCTTCCTCTGGATAGTTTTCAAAATTTGGGTGCATTACGTTATATGACCCCGATAAATTTATAGGAGCAATAAATGATGTTGACTGCGCATATTCTAAACCAGAATCATCTAACCCACTTTGTTGTGCCGCAATATCAGCATTAACAGAGTTGGCATCAATATCATCATCAATTTCTGCGTTTCCGCAATCACAATCACAACTTGTACATTCTGGATAAGACATCATTGGTAATCCAAGTCTTGGGAAATCCGTTATTTTTATTAAATAAATTATGGTAAACGCAACAAAAGATAAAGATAAGGCTAGTTTAAAAAGAAGTTTTGCATAATACAAAGCAATTTGTAATATGTCACCTGCACTAAATACAGGTCCTCCAGGAACAGAAACAGTGGAAGTCGATGAAATAATCCAATTTGTTAATTGAATCCCATCTGATATCGCTTCATAAGCAAAATAAAGTCCTAAAACAATTAATAAATATTTTAAAACAGGCCAAATAAATGCAATAAAATGCATCAACCATAATATGATTATAAGTGGTATTGCTAATATATTAAGTATTATATTAAACGCAAAAAATAAAGGGTCAAAATTTTTAATTATATCATTAACTGGAAATGTGTTAGTTGTAGACTTACAACTTCTGTCGTCAATTTCTTTAATCCCTAAATGTCTTGCTCTGCCAGCTCCTCTTTTATACCTATCCAAAAACATTGAGGTGGTATAAACTTTATTATAATTAAATTCATAAAACTTATCTTCACAGTCTATCGCCTCTTGTATCATTTGTTGACCTGTGGTAGTCGTATTATCACCATAATCATTCCAGTCCACACTAAAAGCATAAGATCTTAAAGCATCAAAAGTTGGTTGTTGATAAAACGTATAATTAAATTGGGTTAGAGTGCCGGGATTTATAGGAACAACATTTATTGTTAAAATTGTAGGAATAACGGTAATTGGAATACTTTCTAAATCACCAAAATATAGGACACCATTTAATAAAATTGTAAAACTTTCAACGTTAATTTTATTATCTAAAGCTAATCCACCTGTTGATGTGTTATTTAGAGGATATGTAAAAGTAACCGTACCATTTGGTATTATAATTGTATGTAATGTAGTTGGGTAATTTATCAATGGGTCAATTGATGGCGTTATCCATCCGTGTTCTTTAATATTTGGAACAAGAAAATGTCCTCTTTGAAATGGGTTTTGTAAACCTTGTTCATTTTGCCATTTAAATTTAAATCTATATTTTCCTTTTGTTGGTAGACCTTTATTAGGATCATTAGATAAAACTTGTTCCCCAAATTCATTGGTTATAATATAATTTAAATTCATTGGAACATTTACTAAAAATGTACCGTCTGAATCAATAACCTTACCACCTTCAACTAACGCATAAGGTTCAAGAATTGGTCGACCAAGTTGGTCAACTCCAATAGTTTGCCTAATTGTTACTATTTCTCCAGGACCTGAAACTAATTCACATAAATTTCCTGTATTATTTCTTGGTGTACAACTAACTCTAACCGCATCATCGTTTGTAGTCGAAATTAATGACCCCATAAATACTGCTGTTGGTTGTATATTAATATTTAGATTTGCCGTCAAATCAAAGTCAGATCTAGTTATTCCTAATAAACAAATTTCAGGTTCACCCCATAATGGTGATACCTCAATAATTTTATTTAAACTAACAATTTGCGGTAATTCATTTAAATTTGTTGATGTTTTAAATCTAGAACCATTAACTTGTGACTCTACCGCAACACCAATGTCTATTAAATCTTGTGGTGATAACGAAAAACATCCAATATCAGATAAATCAACGTCCATTAATATTGTTTGAGTACCTGTTGGTACTCCAAATATCATGTAATCACCACTTTCATTTGTTCTTACTGAAAATTTATAGTATTTATCGTATACCTCAACATATGATTGATCTGTAAGAATTTCATTTTTTGTTGGGAAATTTCCCGTTGATGAGTGTCCATTATATGACGGTTCTTTTGGTAATAAGTTATATCTATATCCATCTTCATTTATGTCAGAAATTGTTTTATAAGGATATAATTCAGAAATTATTGGATTTTCTAAATCTAAATCACTAATAGGAATAAAAACAGATACTCTAGCGTTTGGAACTCCAAATCCATTATTAACAATAACTCTACCAACAACTACCCCATAATCGGAGCACATTCTATTATAGATTTCGCCTTGATTTATTTTTAAAGATAATATCTCTAAAAACTCAAAGTCCTGTTCTAATTGAATGTTGATAGTTTTTTCACTACCAGGAGTAGTTCGTATTCTATATGATTTTGGCATTAATTACTCTTTTTTGATAAATAGTTTATTTCCTATTTTCAAAAAATAATTCTTTTATTCAAAAAATAAATTATCAAGAGAAATTAATTGTTTTTAAATTAAGAACATTAACGGTAATGTCTTTGTTTGGATACCTAATTTGATATATTTGAGTTGGTTCTGCAAATATTGTATCGGCAATTAATTTAATCATTTTTGTTGATGGGTCTTCATACGCCTGTGAAGTTTGGGAAGATGAATATTGTCCCCCAACTTTATTATAAATGAATATTCCTGAAACAGAAATAATACCATTTTCACTCTGTATTAATCTTCTAATTTCAGAAACATAAACATTTTGACCTAACCCCCTAACAGTTGGACTAAAATATTGTGTAACAATATTAATAATTTTAGCAACAACTGACCCTTGATTTTGACTTGAGTCTAAAACAACATCTACATCAACACTTAAATCTATTACATTAGCTGTCTCAACGGATATGTAATCGTTTATCATCCTATAATTTGATAGATAGTTTGCAACATTACTTTTAAGTGTGTTAGAAATAACTTCTGTTAGATTACCATTAGTGTCGTAGGATAACATTTTAATTTTTATTTTATTATTTTCTTCAACAATAGATACTTTACCCGGTGCACCGAATTGAGACGGCATAGTTCTTAATACCGATTCATAATCATTTATTGTAACCGCTCTGTTTTGTGCGGAAAAATTATAAGATACATATTGTCTTACTTCCTCAGTTGTTGGTGGATTAGCTCCCCCAATTGCTGCGGTAACATTATTAACTCTAAGTGAATTAACTACCGTTGAGTTAATTGATTCTGAGGGTCCGTTAACAAAAAACGAAACTGTTCCAATCTGTGTAATAATGTTAACACCTAAATTGGTTGATTGTCCTCCCCCAACACGATATTGTATAAATAATGTTGAATTTGGCTTTAATGCACTACCTAAAGCTAAATTATTAACATATTTGTTAAGATCAAATCCAACACCGTCTCTTGCAAATTCTCTCAATTGTTCATCAGCTGAAACATTTCCACCACCAAAAGTCATTTTAGTATAACCTTCTGGGGTATACTCACTAATAAATTTAGTATTTGTAACAATGTATTTACCAACTTTAATTCCAGGTTGATCTGATGGTTTTGTCGGGTCTTCAACAAAAACTCTGTCTTCCGCCAATGCCTTTACTTCATACCATCTATTTAATAACGATATAAATTCTTGTGTCTCCGGTGGAGAAGTATATTGTGTCCCGTCTTTAAGTAAGACACTGGTTATACCTAAAACATTTTTTTCAGGTAAAAATAATTCAAAAAATGGTTTTACATCATTTGGTGTAATAACTCTTTTAAAAACTTTTGTTATACCATTAACAATAACCTCTCTTTTTGTTATCGTATAATTAGTAATATTATTATTTGCATCAAAATTTGGAATTTTTAGTCTGTTTGGTGATCCTTCGGCATTTGTTGGTGATGAAAAATCAATATCATATACTGTTTCAAATGGTTGTCCGGCCCCATTAACCTGTGACCCTCTTCTTAAAACTCCACAATATCTTAAATCTTCTCTATCCCCAAAAGCCGGAACTGTTATTGAAAAGTCTACTAATGCAACCGAAGGTCTTGATCCAGGTATTTTTAAACCATAAGTTTTGGCAATATTATAAATAGATGACTTTTGTTGTGCGTATTGTAATACTGTTTCTTGTATACTTCTATCAATCTGAAATTGTAAGTTATCAGTTACCGCAGCGTTTAAATCTAATAATACCGAAAATACTCCCGCATCATTAAAATTTTGTACTAAGTCGGGATAATAAGATCTTGTAAAGTTTATTAATTCAGTTCTTATTCCTGCGAAGTCTCTAGTTGTGTAAGATATTTTTTTATTTGCCATATACTATTAAATATTAATAATTAAAAAATCACTTGAATTAAATGCATTATTAGTATTTTTGTAATCAATTCTAACTTTTGCGGTATGTTCTAACTGTGATATATTTGGTACCGTAAATTCTTTTTCCCCATATTGATTCACATATGTTCCTTGATTTTGGTCTTCTGTTGATGCGTCGGTTATCTTAATGTTTGTTATTAATATCCCTGGCATATATTTACTAACAGAATCCCTTATTTCATTTTCAATTTCACTAAATGTTGGTCCGTCTAAAGGTTCAAAAAGATATTCGTATAATCTAGATCCAAAATCGGGTAAAAAGTATCTTGTTCCTTTTTTACTTAATAATAAGTGTACAAGATTACTTCTTATTTCTTCATCACTATCATTAGAGGTATCTAAATATCTACCAACGAACGAATCCCTAAACGGGAAAGTTAAACCATATGTTATTCCATTTGCCATATCTAATAAATATAAGGTTAAGAATTTTTGATTAAATAGATATAAAATAAAAAATCACGACTTTTGCCGTGATTTATTTAAATAGTGATTTATTTTAAGATGAACAACCAAAACATTCAAACTCTGAACTATCCGGTTTTAATGGTAAACCTTCATTTACATGTTCAAATTTTGGTACTTCTGAGTTAAAATTTATTTTTTCTTTTTTACTTGTGTCCAACGCCAAATGTTTAGCTCCCGTTGAGATTGCTTTTGTTCTTACATAATAACAAAGGGTTTTTAAACCTTTTTCCCAAGAATGGAAATGTGATGAGGTAATTTTAGATAACGTGGGACTTGACATATAAATGTTCATTGATTGTGATTGATCAATAAACGGAGCTCTATCCGCCGCCATATTAATTAATTCTTTTTGGGATATTTCCCAAATTGTTTTGTATTTAGGTATTAAATGTTCAATTCTTTTAACTTTTTTATTATAATTTTTGTCATCAGGATCTAAATAGTTATTAAAATTAATATTTTTAATTGATCCTTCATTCATAATAATTTCATTTTTTAAATCTTCAGACCATATCCCAATTTTTTCAAAATCAGTAATTAAGTATTTGTTTACAATCATTATTTCACCACCAACAACTCGTCGATTAAATAATGCCGAATGTGCGGGTTCTGTCATTTCAAATGAACCTGTAATCTTAGCTGAAGACGCTACAGGCATTTGTGCGGTAAATAATGAATTACATACACCATACTGTTTTACATCATCTTTTAATGTGTTCCAATCCCAATATCCTGATAAATTATCATCAGTTAATCCCCACATGTCAAATTGAAATATTCTTTTCGACATTGGTGATCCTTTAAAGAATTTATATGGCTTATATTTATTTTTTTTACATAAATCATTACTCTCGTATATTGCACCATAATATATCGTTTCAAAGATTTGTTTGTTTAATAATTTTGCCTCTTCTTCAGTAAAAATCAAATCAAGTAAATAAAAAACATCTGCCAAACCTTGTGTTCCAATAGCAATTGCTCTTTGTTCTAACCCCCCTTTTAATCCTTTTTTAGTTGAGTAACTATTTATATCAATAACTTTGTTTAAAGTTCTCACAACTTTTCTAACTTCATTAAATAATAATTGAAAATCAAATTTATTTCCAATAATAAAGTTTTTAAGTACAATAGACGATAGGGTACAAATTGCAGTAGTTTCTTCATCCGTATACTGATATATCTCATTACAAAGATTAGATTGTTTAATTACTCCAATATTTTGATGATTAGTTTTTCTGTTTGCATTATCTTTGGAACATAGATAAGGAATTCCAGTTTCAATTTGTGATTCAATTATTTTAGACCATATATCTTGTGCCTTAACTTTCTTACCTAACCCTAAAGAAACAGCTTTATTATAATTTTCTTCATATTCATCACCAAATGATTCTTGTAATGGTTTAATCCCCGCTTTAATTATATCGTTAGGACATAACAAATACCAATCTTCATTATTTTTAACTGATCTCATAAAGTTGTCAGGAATCCAAAGTGCCGTAAATAAATCACGAGCTCTTAATTCTTCAGCACCAGTATTTTTTTTAATTTCCAATAAGTCTATAATATCTTTATGCCAAGGCTCCAAATAAATTGCTGCGGATCCAGGTCTACGACCTTGTTGGTTAAAAAACCTTAATGATTCGTTAACAATTTTTAAATACTTCAACAACCCACCAGAATGTCCACCTGATGTAGATATTCTACTTTCCTTACTTCTAATGTTAGACATAGATAATCCAATTCCTGCAGCATCTGAAGAGTAAGTTGAAATATCGTTTAATGTGTCCAATAATCCTTGTCTTGAATCAGAATTATTATAATGTAAAACACAAGAAGCCAATTGAGGTACTTTTGTACCAGAATTAATCATTATTGGTGTTGCTTTAGAAATAAGTTGATTTGATAATGATTTATAATATTCAATTGCATCTTCAAAAGTATCTGTAACCCATAAGGCAACCCTCATATACATATGCTGTGGTCTTTCAATTACTTTTCCTTGTGGTGTTTTTAGTAAATACATCTCTTGTAATGATCTCCAAGCAAAATAGTCAAAATTATAATCGTTATTATGGTTTATAATTTCATCAATATTTTTTTCTCCGTATTTTTGAATTGTTTCTACTAACACATCATTAATAATTCCATGTGAATGTAACTCTGACATTGTTTCTGAAAAACTTGGGTTAGTTTCTTTATGGTATGAAGAAATTGCAATTGAAGATGCTAATCTTGAGTAATCATGATGACTTCCGGTGTAAGACGCCGCTATCTCATAAATTAATTTATCTAATTCTTTTGTTGTTATATCACCTTCAGTTGGTACTGAAGTGATAACCTTGATAAAAATCTCGTCTGAATTGACACTCAAACCTTTTGCAGATTTTTTAACACGATTGTAAATTTTTTGTGGGTTAAATGTTACATTATCCCCATCTCTTTTTATTATTTTAAGTGACATAGTATTTTTTTAATTTTTAAAAATCTTCTTCAAATGTAATTTTTTCATTTAATTTTGCTTTTTGATATTCCATTGTTCTTGACTCAAAGAAATTACCTTTTGTTTCAACAGCAATTTGTTCCATAAATTTAAATGGTTGGTCAACATTAAATTCTTTATTACAACCAAATTTTACCAAAAGACCATCTACAACAAATTCCAAATATTGTTTCATTAAATTTGAGTTCATTCCAATCAATGAAACTGGTAAGGATTCGGTAATAAATTCTTTTTCAATCTCAAGTGCGGATAATAAAATTTCTTTAATTCTTTTTTCTGATGGTTTATTTTCACAATGGTTATTTAACAAATGAATTGCAAAATCACAATGTAGATTTTCATCTTTAAAAATTAGAGAATTAGCGTTACATAGTCCTTGCATAATTCCTCTTGACTTTAACCAAAAAATAGAACAGAATGAACCTGAAAAGAATATTCCTTCAACTGCCGCAAAAGCAATTAACCTTTCTTGGAAAGATGAATTATCAATCCAGTTTAATGCCCATTTTGCCTTCTTCTGTACCGCAGGTAGTCTATCAATCGCATTAAAACATTCGTCTTTTTCTTTAGTATCACTAATATAGGTATCAATCAATAATGAATACATCAATGAGTGAATGTTTTCCATCGCTAATTGGAATCCGTAAAAGAATTTTGCTTCAGGATATTGTACCTCACGATAAAAATTTTCCGCTAAGTTTTCATTAACAATACCATCAGATGCTGCGAAAAATGATAATAAATTTTTAACAAAGTATTTTTCATTATCCGTTAGTTTTTCCCAATCACGAATATCATTTGTTAAATCTACCTCTTCTGCCGTCCAAAATGCTGCTTGATGTTGTTTATAAAATTCCCATATGTCATTATGTTCAATTGGGAATATGACGAATCTTGAGGGGTTTTCAATTAATATTTTTTCCATTTTATTTAATTATTTTTTAATTTTTTTGTTTTTCTTGTCTTTCTTGTCTTTTTTCTAACAATTCTGTTACTCTTTGTCTTTGTCTTTCTTCTTGTTTTTCTTCTAAACCTAAGAAAGTCATAGAACTCTCGGTGTCAATGTCTAACATTGCATTATCAAATTTACAATTTTCAAATATTACACCGTCATCTCCAACCCTTGATTTTGTAATTGCTATTGTCGCTAATTTCATCTCTTTCTGTTGAAGTGTTTTTGCAACCGTAATAATAACGTGACCAACTTGTGCCTTTTTAATTGACCCACCCATTTGATCAGTTGTTACAACCTCAGAAGAAATAGAACTTCTATTACCTTGTGTTGCAGTCCAACCAACTAAATTAAGTTCATGACACATAGCTTCAAACCCTCTCATAACAGAACCTTCGCTTTTCCATTCATCACCCAAATTTTTTTCAGGAACAACACAGTCAATATAATCTAATAATACCATATCAATCTTTGTTCCTTCAGCAACCATTTTTCTAATTTGATTTTTAATTTGTAAAATAGTTACAGTGTCAGAAGGTAATTTATTCATTATTAACTTATTTGGCATTGACTCTTCGATAGTTTTAACTTTTTCTATTACCTCATCCCTTTTTTCAGATAATTCGTCAGGATGAATTTTTGTCCAAAGAGTAAAATGTTTTCTTTGAATTACCTTTGGGTTATCTTCAAAAAAGATCTGAAGTACGTTGTTTCCTAAGTTAAATGCGTGGTTAGCAATTTTAGTTAAGATTGTAGATTTACCCACTCCTGTTGGAGCTAAAATAACTCCAATTTCACCTCTAGCTAAACCACCTTTTAATAGTTTATCGATACCTGGAATTCCCATTGGTATTGGATGTCTATAATCATCATCAAGTACTTGATAAATATTAGAAAAAACATCCATAGCATTAGTATTTTTTTCTCCTACTTGTAATGCTCCTCTAACTAACTCTTCAAGAGTGTCATAATTTTCAAATTCACCTCCATCAATTATTTTTTGAGCTTTAGTCATGACTTTTTGAAGTTCTTGTTGTTTACAGAATTTCAAAGCCTTTTCTTGTACAAAATTAACACCGTCAATAGGTGAATCCTTAATTTTCTTAATTGTGTCCAAAACTATTTTAGACGCAATTTCTTGTTGTAATTCAGATTTAGTAATCTGTTCTAATGTTTCAAATGATGGGGTATGTTCGTATTTTACATAATACTCCTTAATCATTTGAACAATTATTTTAAAGTATTTATTTTCAAAATAATTGTTTTCTATTACATCAATAATTGACTGTGAAAAGTCTTTATCTAATATGATTTGGTTTAATAATTGTAGTTGAAATACATTACCTAAGTACTCAAAGTTTTTGTTTGTCGCCATGTTTTTTTGTTTTGTTAGTAATGATAAATACTATTGGTTTTGATTAAAATTCGGGTAATAATAATTAAAATTTTTACCTGAAAAAATGTCAGTAAGATCGTTAAGTACACTTTTTAATTGTGGTCGTAGATCTACTGTATACCTTATTTTTGGCGGGTAATGTTTTGCGTTAAATGTTCTCTGACATATTGTCATATCACCAATTTTAACATAAACATTAAAATTTTCAGGTCCATCAGTAATTGATGTGTTTAACATATCAGGATTTACACCTATTTCGTATTGGTTATCTAACATATAGATAACACTCCTCATTTTTAAATTATTTTTTAATTTATCCGTAAATAAACGAAAATAATCATAAAATTCAACTGATTTGTGAGAGTTTTTGTTTAAACCTTTCACATTAAAAAATCTTTGTACGACAATATTGTCATTACACATTAATAAAAATTCTACTTTTGTTACATCTTGATCTTTCATACTTTTTTTTTAATTTTTGTTTCTAAATTTTGTTTTTTCTTTTCTTGATAATTTTAAAAATGGTTTTAAAAAATTAATCCATGCATCATCTCCTTTTGGGAGGTACTTGAAGAACCCGTCGGTCATCATCATTCTAATTAGGTTTCTATGTCCTCTTCCATCAGGATCCATTGACTCAGAGTAATATTCTCTAACCATTTTTTTACCATCTTCATCAATTAAAGGTTCTGATAAATCTACGAGTTTTTTATTGATTCTAAAAAAATCATCACCCATAATACCTTCTTTTGTTTTTCCAATGATTAAATTTCCTAAAACAACATTTTTTTGTTGTTCTTTTAATAGTTGTTCACCTTTTGTTAAAATATCGGTTAAATATATCTTTGAATCAAGTATTTCAGGAAAAAATTTAATTAAAGTTTTCTCACCCATTAAACTTATTCCATCAATATTATCCGAAGTATCACCAGCAAGGATCTTAAATGTCATAACATTATAATGAGGAATCGAACAATTTTTAAATTTAATGTTGTCACCAAATTTATAATACGACTTTAAGTTTGGTGAATAAATTAATACCTTTTCTGAAATTAATTGAGTTAAGTCTTTATCACTTGAGAATATCGTTTTCTCTTCATCTAAAGAGATTTGACAGTAATACGCAATAAGATCATCGGCTTCCGAATTTTCAATCTCTAATTGTCTAATAAACATCTCTTCAAGATATTGTTTAACTCTTGTTTTTTGTTTGTTAAATGAATCTGTCTTCTCCACATCATTAGGAGAAGATTTACGATTCATCTTATATTTTGGATATATTAATTTTCTTTGAGATGAGTTTGTGTCACTATCCCAAAAGACCATAACTTTATTAAAATTGGTTTCTTCTAAGAATTTACGAATTGTGTTAATAAAATGCCAAGTTCCACCAATGTGTTCCCCATTATTATAAAAATCTTTAACTCCGTGAAATCCTATTTTTAATAAATTGTTACCATCAACAATTAATGTTTTGACCATTTAAATTTTTTAAGTCGTTTGAAAATACTTTTTACTCGTCAGAGTCATCATCAGATTCGGCTAAAGAATAATCTGAATATCCTAATTTTGTTTCCCAATAATCAGAATAGTCTTTCTTATAATTATCCAAAGATTCTTTTGTGTCTGCAATATAACCTTGTGGTACTGCAATTATCTTACCATCTTTATACCCAATACCATTAACGTGATTCTTTAATATCGAAATCTTAGTTCTAATTGCAAAAGACACTTTTCTACCATTCTTAGTTGCATCAATGTGACTAATACCTGCCTTTTTCTGATTACCAAATAAAAACACTAATGATGATGCCAACCATACCGCTTCACCACCTTTGGCCTTGATTTCAGGTTGTCCAAATGGATTATCAGGAAGTAACACCCAAGGTTGATTTAAGATCACTAAAGTATTGTAATATGGGTAGTCTTCTTTTTTAGATTTTGAGATTCTTGAATGAATTCCCATACCAATTTTATCCGCTAATACTTTTGCGTTGTGCATTCCACCACCTTTACCATCAAAAGTCATCTGACAAGGTATACTTCCAATACTGTCCCACAAAAATAATAAACTATAAGGAATATCTCCCTTTTCTTGAGCGTCAAGAATGTTATTAATAAATTCAGTTGCTTGTTCAATTACATCAAATGAATCGTTAAAAATAAACATACCATCATACTCACCAAGTTCGTTTTTTTCCGCCTGTAATCCCAATTCAATAGCATGTTCCCAAGACCATTTTTTCTCAGTAATAATAAGAATAGGTAAATGACCTTTTTTCTGAGCGTCAGCTGCTGCAAGGATCATTGCCGTTGTTTTTGAGGTATTTGAATGTCCTAAAAACATATTTATACCACCCATAATAGGGCCAGGTAATCCACATGATCCCATAAAAGCTTCTCCACAATTATAGAAACTTTCTGGTTTGTATTTTGTTTTTGTCGAATATTTACCTTTAATTGTTTCTAAAGATATTTCTCTTTTTCTTATCGCCATTTTATTATAAAATTTCTGAATTATATTTACGAATTTTTTCTAATGACTCAAGTTTATCTTGTGCGTTTGCGAATTTTTCAACTAACTTATCCATTTCTTCTAAATGTTGTGGATGTTCACCAATACCAACAGATGAAGTTAAATAAACTAATAACGTCGCTTCTGATTCTGCCATTTCACTGCGATATTTTAAGGACAATGCCTCATACATTTTTTCTGCTATTTTACTCATTTTTTTTGATTTTTTTTGATTTTAAAAAATATGGACACTCAGTATTTCCAAGTGCCCATGTCGAACTTTAATTAGAATGGTAATTCCTCATCAACGTTATTATTTGTTTGAGGGTCTTCAACTTGATTAATTGATTTTGATCCACCCAAAGAAATTTCAGATACACTACTGTTGGAATAAATATATTTTCCCGCATCAGTATCCCATCTTGGGGTTTCTCCTTTAGCAATTGATTCAAGATACTCAACAGGTTTTTTGGAATATACATCCTCCCAAGTTAACTCATTATTAATCCAATCATTAGATGTATCAGTATCAGTATGTGTTGGTGATGGATCATCATACATAACCGTTTGAATTACGGTATATGTTGCTCCTTTTGGAGTCTTTGCCTTTGTAAGTTCAAGGATTAAGTCACGACCATTATCAGAGTCGGTAACATCACCTTTTGCCTTCCAAATTGGAATAATTTTATCAAGTATCCCTTCTTGTTTGTAATTGTGTTTAAATCTCCAAAATTTAACACCGTCTGATTCGTTATCACGATCAATTACTTTAACAATATAAAACTTACGTGATTTGTATTGTGTTGCTAATTGTTTGTCGGATTCACGACCTGTTGAAATCAACTCTTCATAAACCTCATTTAAAGGTGAACGTTCGTTGTCATTTTTTCCTGGATCATAGAACTTTTGCCATTTACCATCAACATTAATTTCGTGGAACCATACCTCTTTAAAAGGTGATGACCCATCTGTTGTAGGTAAAATACGGATTATTCTCTGACCTTGTTTTTCGGTATCCTTAAGGATTGCTGCGAAATACTTTTTCATTCTTTCTTCTTGTGTAAATTTTGAAGTGGAAGAAGAACCACTTTGTTTTGAACTCTCATACTGAGCCAAAACCGCATCAAAGGAATTGTTTGTCGCCATTGTTTGTATATTTTTTAAAAGTTTATAATAGAAAGTATAAGTTAAATAAAAATAGTAGTCAATAAGGTAAGTAAAAATATATAGAGATTTTTATTAAATAATTAATATATTACATCATTTCATCTTGGTCTTCGTAGTCATTAAAACTACCTTTAATTTCATTTGGGGAAAATTCTTCAACATCATTAGTTGTTAAAACATATTCATTTTTTCCAGATTTTTCCATTTCTCCCATTTTGTCATCAAAAAAATCACTTAATTTTTGATTAAAAGGTCCAGAATCTAAACTTCTTAATTCTAATTTTTCTTCAGGAGTTTTTGGTCTTATTTTTTCAATTTTTGATTCCAAACTATTTACCGTATTAACTAAATTATCCATTTCACCTAATTTAGTCTCAAGAGTATTTAATTGATTAAATAAATTATTAAAATATTCTTCTTGTTTGTCAGCAAATGTTTTTTGTGTGTTAATTAAATCGGTAATATCAAGTTCTTCGGTTTCATTTCCAACTTCTTCCACATCAGGATCATTTTTAATATCAACTGGTTGAGGTGTTGGTTCTTTTGGAGGTGGAGGTGCAACCTCTCCACCCGGAGGTGGTGGCAATTCTCCACCCGGAGGTGGTGGTAATTCTCCGCCAGGAGGTGGAGGAGCAACCTCTCCACCCGGAAGTGGAGGTAATTCTTCACCCGGAGGTGTTTCTTGTTCTAAGATATATTTATTGATATTTTTATATCTTCTAATTTCTTCTAATATTTTTTTATCTATTGACATATTAACCGTTTAATAATTGTTTTATTCCAGATTTTGTTTCAACTTGGATTTTTTTATGTGTGTTTAATGTATTGTCTACACGTTCAATCAGTCCATCCTTCATTCTTATTGTGTAACAATCTCCGGTATCTAAATCACAAACCTCTTTAAATCCATTACCATTATCTTTTTCTGTTACTCTTGTGTTTTTACCAAGATAGTTATCTAAAATTAATTTTGTGCTCATAGTTTTTTTATTATAAATATCTAATAAAACAAAAAAAACATTTTAAGGTATTGATTTAACAATATTAAATGACTCTCTAAATTTATTTTCAATTGTTTTTTTATTTTGTTCAGTCATTTTATCATAAACACTGTCAGGTTGGTTAACCGGCCATCTTAATATAAATGCTTTACTAAGAGCTGTTATTTGTTCGTCAGTAGTTGTTAATGGTTGATTTGAAATAAATGATAGTTTTTCTTTAAATTTACTTATTACAAATTTTACGAAGAACTCATCGCTCCTAAATATTGCAAGTGGTATATTTTGTGTTGATCCTTGGTTTACACAATAATATTTGTTTTCCATCAAAAATGATGACCCCCCATAAGCAACATCTAACCTTATTGACCCGTAATTATGACCATATGCCTCAAATTTATCAGATTTATAAGAATTGATATACATTACAGAAAATATAAATGCCAACATTAAAGTTTGATTTTCTGTCGTGATGTTAGCACTTATCATTTCCTTTTTAATTAATTCAATAGAATTTTTTAATGTTATTTTAGTAATAGTAGGGGTTTCAATTGTATAGTTTGTATAAGAACTATTTAAATTATCCGAACAATTTTGATTTGGGGTTAAAGAACCATTACCATTATTTGTATTGTTAATAATATCATTTTGTTCTTGTAATATATTTTCGGGAGAATCTAGTTTAGCGGTTTCATCTTTTTCTATTTGTTCTTTAATTGATAATAATATTGTGGTACTTAACGATTGTAAAAATTTATCTATTGCCGGAATACTATAAAATGGTTGTCTTTGTCCTTCAAACTCAGTATCAAAACCATTGTCACTTATTCTATGACTAACTTTCGTAATCATATATGGACCACTAAACATAGGTACGTTTCTTAAGTTAAAATACATCATTGGTTGAATCATTGCATTACCTAACATATCAATACTACACTTATAACTTCTATTTCTATATAAGTTATAAAGAGATACGCTCTGTGTTGATTCACTTCTGTTTCTATTTAAATTCGCCATCTGATTTAACACTTCTAAACTTTCTGTTGTTGGGAGTCCAGGGTCTTGACTTATATCAAATTGTTTGAATATTTGTTGATTTTGAGGTCCAATATCAACATTAAAACCAACAACCTTATTTGATTTATCCCAATCTGTTTTTCCGTTTAAATTGTCAAGTAATGGATTATCACTTGATCTTCTTAAATCAAAAGCATCATCTCTAAAACGATAATCCACATTATCATTTAAGGCTAAATGTTCACTAGGTTTATTGGCATATAAACATAAAAATTTTGATGTTGTATCCCGATAATCTAATGTTAAAAATGTTCCAAATAAGGAATTTGCAAACTCTAATGTCCCTTCCGGATTTGGTGTTGGGTTTTTACTAACGTTTTGTACATTATAAAAATTAGCGTACGCCGGCATAGTAAAGTATGTAAAATTATTTTGAGTTAAAATAGTTGTTACCATGTCCACCATTTTATTATTATGGTCACCATATTCTATTAATTCTTTTACTTTAAAAATGTCAGCATATATTTTTTGACCAACATCTCTACTTGCTCTATCGAACAATAAAATGTCTTCAAATAGTGTTTTTGTTTTATAGTCATTACCTGAAATAAATTTGTCATTTATAGATTTAAATGTGTCCCATATTTCATATCTTGTTTGTTCCCCCTGTAAATTAGATTTAACACTATTTCTATCAGGAGTAACTATTACGTTTGGTAATTTATTTCTTAATCTTGTTAATTCTAAATCAAGTACTGTATCAATATAATCTTCATTTTTGTTTAAATAATCATTCATTAAAGTATAAAACTCAATTTTAGTTATATTATTTTTTTTAAGTTTCTGTGTTGCATAAATTTTTATTATCGGAGCAAACTGAATAACATTTTTTTCATTAAATTGAACATCTAAATCAATAAAAAAATCTGTAATATATGATCCATTATTTTTATATTTTAATTCGGGTATTTCTGAAAACCCAACATAAGTCTCTAAAGCTTTCCAAGTAACCGGATTATTTGTTTTTGATTGTAATAAAGTAACAGGACTTAATAATCCATTTGGTAAAGTGTTTGGTGATGATTGTTTATATCCTTGATATGTATATGGATTCTCAATATATTTATTTGAAAAAGTATAAAATAATTTTTTATCAAAGTTTGACGGGTTACCATATTTCATCACAACCTCATAATCCATAAATTTAGTTAAATAAGATTTAAATGCGGTAATTTGACTATTTTGTATTTCTGAAACAATGGAGTCACCATTTGTTGCTGTTGGTACCGGAATTTTCATCATTGTTCTCATTAACAATTGGAAATTTTTACACATTTTTTCACTTTCTGTCTCTTCACCTGTTACAGATGTAATTAATGTGTCATAATCATATACCGATCTACCAAAATTTAAAAACTCTATCTCTAAAATGTCCAAAATATTTTTATCAAATGATGTAAACATTTCATCCAATTTAGAGTAATCACCTATATCCCCATTTATTGAAAAATTTTGTTGTGTTGTACCACTATTATAAATTTCTTTTAAATAACTGTCAGGACTTGGGGGAACGACTTTATTATTATTGAAATACCCATAATTTGGTGCTTTCCAAAATAATCTTACAGAACCATTATACATTGAGTTATTTCCTGAAACCTCTGTTTTAATAGTTCCATTTATTCTAAAACACTCATCTTTAGTTTGATTTATTATTCCCCCAAATGAAGGAAGGGGGTAAATAGAAGTTTGATCAGTTGTTTTTACATAACAAGACCAAGGCGTTAATGTTAATGAACGTGTAACATTAGGAAAATCAAACCCATTAGATTTATTAATTAAAGAACCAGTTGTTTTAACCATTCCTAAGTTTGTATTTAATGCAGATTGTATTTCCGAACTGACATATCCAACAGCGTTAACATTAGTCAAAATAAAATTAAATGTTGGACCAAGAAGATCTAAAGTAATTGTTGTACCATTTGGTAATTGATTAGGGGTTATTATATATCTACCAACACCACCAGTTGTTCCACTTATCTGAGAAACTATTGTTGTACCATATTGTAATGAAGTACCAGATAGTGTCATTCCACTAATAATTTCATCTCCATTTATTGTTAGTACTTCTAATTCATTATCATTAACTATTGCACAAGTACCTCCAATTGGTACTACACTATCAAAAACAACTTTTCCTTGATAAAAAACATTAAAATCATCTATTGTTTTTGGGTAAAAACCATTATTAATAATTGTTTTTACATAATTAATTCCAAGAACATTTGTTGTTATATTACCCTCTAATATAATTTCTTGTGGTGAACCATCAATAGTAACATTATAAGATTTTGTTGTTGCACTATTAACGGGGTCGTAATTATATGAATAATTAAAATTGTTCCAAACTTCTGTTAAAATATCATTTCCAGTTTCAACCCAAGTTTTGTATCTATGCCAAAGTGATCCATATTTTAAAATCCAAGCGTGTGGTAATCTATGTATTGCTCCAAATTTTTTAATTGTTGATATAATATAACTTAATTCATTTGTGGAATTATTAGTATCATCAAGTAATTTGTATTTTTCTTTTAATGTTGCTAAAGGTAAACTATTTAAAAATAGATAAGCTGCCAATTTATATGGGGAAGAATCTCCACTATTATATCTAAAATTATAAACTCCTTTTTGAATTGCATTTATAAAATAGGGGGTGTTCAACATTGAAGTTGTTTGTTCGTCTATTAAATTGTCTGTATAATTTTTATAAAAAACATTTCCTTCTGTTATATATTGATTTTTAATTTGTCTATTTTTATAAAATAATTTTAAATTACCATTTATAATTGATTGATTAAAAATGTCATCAGTATAATTAAAATTAGTTATTGGTTTTATAATTTTATTTTCAGTAAAATTAACAATTGATTTATTATTTAAATCATATTTTAAAACATCAGAAGTCTTATATACCAATTCTGTTTTTTGTATTATTGTGCCGTTTGCCAAATAATTGTTGTCCCAAGATAAATTAGTTATTGGGTACAAATCACATATGTCATATTTTTCAATTACATTGTCAATCCCAATATATTTTTCAACTAATTCCGTATTTTCTATTCCAACATTTGGTTGGGATATTTCATTAATTAATATCTTAGCATCTAAAAGATCAAATGAACTTAATGTTTCATTTTTAATATATGGTGTATTAAATTCTCCTCTAATAAAATTTTGCCAAGATATTCCCTCTCCTTGATTTGAGATATGTCTTAAAAATCCTCCATAGACTCCTGAATTAATATTATATTCTTTTAATTTTTTAGTTAGATATGGGTTGTCATCACCTAACGCTTTTATAATGTTAATAACTTCTGACTCGGCAGAATAAAACTCCATATTATATAATTTCGAAGAGTCTCTAGACATTAAACTATAAAATGAATTTAACATTAATCTTTCATATATTTCATAAAAAAATTTTACTTCTTCTGTGTTTTGAAATACTTGATTATTAATTGGAAATTCAATAGCATTAAAACTTAATCTTTCAGGTTTTGTTAATCCATTATTAATATATTCAGGATCCGGAATTGGAAGTTCTCTTTCTGTATATGCCTTTATAAATTCTTCAACAAACTCAACTTCAGGCCATATTTCAGGTATAAAAGCGTTTATTTTTCCCGATAAAACCGGATCACCAGGATATTTTAATTCATATTTCTCACCACCATCGTTTTTTGTGTTTTCAACAATTAATTGTGGCCAAGGATATATTGGAGTGTTTTCTTCTCCATCGTTTTTTATATCAACACTAGGGACTGTTGAATTACTACCAAACACAGCATCTTTTCTATACTTATCTTCTCTTAAATTCCAAGCCTTTGTATGTACATCATCCATCAGACGTAAAAAAGCTTCCCCTTGAGCAAAAAATACCGCTAAAATATTCCTCATTGTTGGTTCAAAACCAATACCAGTTGATGTATTACTCATTTGATCCGCCAATTGTGCAGTTAAAGATTCTTCAATTTTTTGTCTGTTTATTTGATATTTTTGTTGCATTACTTTTGTTTGATTTAAAAAGTAACCTTTACCATCAAATTGAAAATTTTTATTTTTCTGAAATTCGATTTCTAATGTTTTTGTAAAAGCGGAAACTTCGGATGGAATTCCGGGTAATTCTTTATTTGTTCTTAACAAATATGTTTTATTAATGTTGATATCAATAAACTTTGATTTAGTGTAACAAGTATTTAATTCAATTTTGTTCGGAATATAATTTGGTTGATTTAAACCTAATGTTTTATTCTTTTCAAGTGCAAGATTAAATTTTTTGATTATTCCATCAAGTTCATTTAGTGGTGCGGATTGTTTTGTAATATCGTCCCTGTATTCTTTTTTCCATTGGTATATTATTTCTTCACTATCTTTAAGTACAAAAATATTATTTACATCTAAATATTGTTTTACCCAAGAATCAGGGGTATAATAAAAAACATACCCATCATATTCGGTTAGTTGGGTTGTGTAATCTGTTAAATCATTTAAAACATTTAAGTTAGTTTTTTTAAAACTATCTATTATATTTTTAATAAACCTATCTAACCTGTACTTTAATTGTTGTATTGTTATTTCAGGAAAATTATCATTAATTAATCCTTTTGATTTATATTCAGAATATAATTCTTTCATTTTTTGATAACCCTCACTTGCAAATGTTTTTTTAACAGGTGTTGAATTATTAGTACTATTATTTGGTTGGATTTGTTTTGTTGTAACAATTGACTTGTACATTAGTGGTGTTCCCATCATTGCTCCAAAAGTAACATGAGACATAATTGTGTATTTATATGTTTTCAGTTCTAATTTTACCCTAAAGTTACCAGAACTTGGATCAAATGAAGATCCAAATTTTTCTAACATTAATGGTATTCTAATTGCTTTACCCAAATATCCTTTTATGGTTAAATGAAAAAGTGGGTATGGGAATTGGAAAAATGCTGCGTATGGAGAATTATTACCACCTTCAAACAACGATCTTCCTTTTACGTCTTCAAGAGTAATATCGATCGTAGGTACAAAATCTAAACCACAACTATAATTTATTTGTGTTATACCTAATAATCCATTATCAACAGCACCAGGTACCCCATTTGAGATTAAACTTTGACTATAATAAAAGTCTGCCGAATTATCAGGATTTACACTAACCGATTTTTTTGGTTGGTTAACACCTTTTCCAGTTAAAGTATTTTTTCCTGTTATTTCATCTGACCATCCATTGTCTAAAAATTTTTTAAACCCTGGATTTAAAAAATTAATTTTACCAACAGATATAGTTTTAACTGATTCGTTTAGTGAAACACCTAAAGCTAATTTAGTTCTTGGTAATACAGAACATTCTAAATTAGCATAGAACACAAGATTTTCGTGATCTATAAGTCTTTCTTTTGGTCTACCTTCTTCATCAATTATTTTATTTGGGTCAATTACTGATATGTTTTGGTAATCAAATTCTACTAATATATTTTCTCCGTTATTTACCATAATAGAATATGTGATTATCTAATTCGTTTTTATAATCCTGTAATGAAGTTAACAACGGATATGGAATTGTCAATACCGCACCATCAGGAATATTAAATTCAAGTCCAGTATATTGTGGGTTTGATTGTAAAATTAACCAACCAAAAAATGGGGAATTGTAATGTTGTTGAGACACTTTATCTAATCTAGACGTACCAACCTTATAAATATATCTTTTATCTGATGATTTTGACGGCAAATTGATATACGGAACAACGGTTTGTTTTCCGTTAAGTAAAAATGAATTATATCTATTATAATACTGTAACTGCATATTAATTAAATTTTATTTTACCATTATATTTATCATCAGTATTTAAGTTTTGTTTACTATATAGGTCCGATATTCTTTTTTCATACGTTGAGTAATTTGGGTCATTTTTGTCTGTAGTATACCCTACTTTAACATCAAATGGTAGTATTTGAAAATTTTGAAACTTTTCATATTCAGGACTTTTTTCATAATCATTAAATATTCTATTTTCATTTTCTTTTTCTGTTTTACATTTGAATCTATAGTCGTCAAATCTATTTTTTAAATCAGATACTAATTTTGGGTTAGATTTTATTTTTTCTAATGAGGTTAAACTTTCTATAAAAGAAGTATATTTGTTTTCATCTATCATTACATCAGACATTACCATATAAAATCTTTTTTCTTCATTATTTCCAAATGGTCTTAATCCTGGAACAGCATTTGGAAAGTTCATTACGTTAATACTTTCACTATATATGGGCGAATCTATTATATATCTATTTAACATAACATCAAAAAATTCGGTGATTCCTGATGCAACATTAGTCTTATATACATTAAGTATTGAATCAGATACAGTTGTTGCACTAGATCCTGTAAAAATATAAACTTTTGGTTTACCAGTCTCTAATAATATTCCATCAATTTTTGATATAACCACATCAGTTTTTCTAAAAGTATAGTTTAAATTTTCTTGATAACTTGTGAGTTCATTAATTGACCCAATAACAAAATTGTTTATTTCACCTTCTCTATTTTTTAAAATATCCTCTAATTTGTTTTTGACTTGTCTTTGTGCTGCATTAGTGTATTCAGTATCGTTAACAATATCTTTAATAACGGGAGATAAGTCATTTTTACAATCGTTTACCGCATTGTCAACAAGATTTTTTATTAATTTTTCAACATCATCAGGTTTACCATAAATTTTTAATGGAGCCGGGCTTCCAAATTCACTAATGTTTCCATCAAAATATTTTCTTTTAAAATTAACAAGTTGTAATATTCCGTAATTAGAAATGTCATTGATACTTTTTAACTTGTTATATATTGTTGAAAAGAAATCTTTAGTTGATGTTGATAACTCACTAATAAGTCCACTATAATCTAATTCACCCGTCTCTATAGTACCATCATCGTTGGAACTTGCTCCAAGTATTTTTCCAATTGTTTCTCCTCCTTTTTGAGGTATATTGTTTGGTATGTCACCAACAGTTGGAGGAGAGGATGAATTAGGGACAAGTTTACCAACAATAGCGTTATCCCTTTCCGATGTGTCTTCTGTTGCAACCGCCCTTTCATCATATATCTCAGTGTTTGCATAGTAATTAAAAGATAATGCGTTTTGTAATTGTTCAACGGGTCCGGCTAATCCGTTACCACCAATAAAATCAAATGATAAAGTAATTTTAGCAATCATAGGTTGTACACCAATTCCTTCTGGATTTATATCAAAAAGTAAAGGATCGTAAGTTATTCCAAGACGGTTTGGTATTATTTTAGTATGATAAAAATCTCCAATTCTTAAAACTAATACAGGTGGAGCACCAAATGAAGTGTTTAAGGCATCATTATATTTTGGTCTACCGTCAGTATCAATAACCGGAATTGTTTGTCCAGGTCTCATGCACTGATTTAAAAATGTTAATCTCGCATTTAATCCTTCAGGTGTGGTTGAGTGAAATGCCGGACTAAAATATTTTATCTTATCTTTAATACTATCGTAAACCATCGGGTTTTCTTTTTTAATAACCTCAAAATAATCACACTCACTAAATAAACTTCTTAATATTTTTTTAGAAATACCTTCTTTAACTGTTTTAAGAGGATCAACTTTTTTAATTGGTTTGGGACCTGGTGGTGGACCTGGCGATGGACTTGGTGGTGGACCTGGCGATGGACCTGGAGGTGGACCTGGAGGTGGTCCTGGAGGTGGACCTGGAGGTGGTCCTGGAGGTGGTCCTGGAGGTGGACCTGGAGGTGGACCTGGAGGTGGTGGAGCAGGATCTATGGTTATCTTTGCAATACGGACTCTTCTACATGACATTGCAGGAATAGAATACCATTGTGCCGTTCCACTTGGTTCTCCCCCTGAAGTTCTACTGATGTCTTTCCTACAATCGGTCTCTTCATATGGTCCGTTTTTACCCACTAATATTGTGATTTCTTCCCCATTGGAGTTTTCTTTAAAAGTTAATCTTCCCTCACTTTCCAAAACAGGTACTGTTTTGTCTCCAATTGTTTTAGATCTAAACCATTGTAATACAGAATCAATTCTTCGTTTAGATAAACTTCTATTATATTCTACCTCTGCTGGTGCAGATGCGGATCCTTGTAATTCAATTGTAACTTTTCCATTTTGAACAATAATTATTTCTTTTAATTTAGCTAAAAATTCGTTTTGAATTAGATTATAATTACCAATAATAACGTCAGTAAAGAATTTTGGTATGACACTTTTATTTATATATTTTTTTGTCCCAACGTAAACATCAACGGGTGGTAGATTAACATAATTTGTATTTTTAACTGAAAGGTATTGATTGTGCCAAAAATCATATGGTTTAGTTGCCGTAACCTCAGTAGTGTAATATCCCTCAGGATAATCATTATCAAAATAGAAAGAATAATCTATAAATTCATTAATCGATTCTTGATCCAACTTTTCTTCCACACCAGGAGTATCAGTAGTACCAGGGGTACCATTAGTACCAGGAGTACCATTAGTACCAGGAGTACCAGGAGTACCAGGAGTACCATTAGTACCATCACCACCTTCAGATGACTCAGATAAACTAGTTGATTTATCTACACTAACATTTTTATAAATTTCTCCTAATTCTTCTTCAGTTAATCTTGGTTCATTTAACAATTGTTGATAAGTATATAAATCACTAGTTGGTATGGTATTAAATTTAATTGCCAAATCATATAAATCGTACTTAACACATCCCGCAAAAAATGAATTAATAATAGAATCAACTTCTTTTGAGGATTTATTTGATAATTGTTTTTCAATTATTGTATTCATAGCCGATGGGGTATCGACAACTATTTTCCAATTTATACTTCCACTTCTACTTGTGTTTGAATAAGTGTATATTGGTTCCGGTCTACCTAAAAATTTAGTTGGGTTCCAATTAGCACTAGAATCTTCACTAAATGTTATGTCGTATGGAGGAAACCACATTATTCTACCACCATTTGGACCTTTTTCACAGGTTGGTAAATCATCATAAGTATATCCCGGTTGATCTGAAGTTCTCCAAGCTAAATTTTCCAATGAAAACATATATTTTTTTACCTTACTATCAATAATATTAGTTGATCCAGGATTTCTTAATGGTGCAATATTTAAATTAAATGTATTATCAAGAACAGAATTATTGAATTTACGACCTGACTCTGTAATACCATCAGTTTTTTGTAAATCAGCATATGTTAAATATGGTGTATCTTTTTGGAAGACTCGACAATATTCTCTACCTATCTCAGTTCCATCAACACCAATAGTACTATCTCCCGTCGAACTATCGTAGTAAGCAATAACTTGAGAACCTTTTGTCATTTCTTTATATCCATCATTGAATACTTTGGAAACTTGATTTATAGCATTACCTGCGTGTTTTAATCTAGCCTGTCCACCAACATTGTCTGCGGCGTTTATTATTCTTTGAGTATTATCTAATATTGATCCTCCCCTAAATTCAATCTCCGTGGATAAATTTTGATTATATGAATTTTGAATTTGGTTAAACTCTTCGTCAATAATTTTATTTTCTCCACCAACCCCAACTTTCCATCCAGCATTTTCTTTATATTTTGGTGATGTCCATACAAAATTTCCATTTATACCCCCTTGATTAGAATATGATTCCGCCTGTAAACCAAAATTAATTTTACCTTCGTTACCCTCATAAAGTTTACCTAATTCAGAAGGTCCGTACACCAATGTTGATTGTTGTTTTCCAAGATAATTAACCGCAACTTGATTTGCAGGATGAGTTATAAGTGACGGTTCAACATCTTCACTACCAACATAATAACCACCCCCACCATTAGGTCCTGCTCCAAATAAATTAGATATAACACTTGTAAATTGTTGTAATGGTGGTTTATCATAATTTGGTCGATATAAATTATATTCTAAACTTTTAAATAAAACAGATTGTTGACCATTACCAGTGTTTGCTAAAAATATTTCAGAAGGACTCCTAAAATTATTTAAAACAGAACCTAATGCACCACCCGTTAAATTATTAACAACGTTTAAAGCGTTTTGAGTTTGTGGTGAATATATTGGATCAGGATCATCAAAGTAATCTCCAGGAATAAATGATACAGGAAAATAAGTTCCTGTTAATCGATTCAAAAAACTTACAGCGGCTAACAATGGATTTTCAGGTACTGTTATTTTCCAATTCTTAGTAAAGAATGGTTGTTGTCCAGTTGCCAACATAGTGGCACTAAAAGGATCTTGTAAAGTACTTAAGTTAATACTACCAAGAGTCATTTGATAAAATTCTTGAGCAATTCTTTCTTGAAAATATCCTTTTAAATATCCCGCTCCTGTTTTAGCAATATAAGAATCTTGAGATAACAATCCCATATCCCCACTTGGATCATTCGATATTAATATTGAGTATGGGGTATAACTTGATGGGATAAAAGTACTTGGGACTCCATTATAATACGGTAAATAATACTGTGAAGATAATTGTAGGTCGGTTATAATAATTAAATCTTTATATCCCCCTTCAGGTCCAAAAATATTTTTAATATATGCCGCATCAATATAAAATTCATTAATTAAATCTAAGGATGAATCTGTTGGATCATAAGGACCATTATTACTTCCAACAGGTAATGGTGCTCCTGGAACACTATATTTACCTAAAAATCCTCCATCAGGACCCCATTCATTTAATGGATATAAATTATTTGCTAATTGGTTTGTTGAAATTAAATTATTGGGTGAATCAATAACATTACTATCATTTAAAGGACTAATCTCATAAACCACATTACCAGATGGGGGGTTAAACGACCCTTCTACCTGATATGGTGGTAAATTTCTAGATATTAATAAATCTCTAAAAGATGATGATGATGTAAATGATAAAACACTTTCTGGCATTTTTTTTTCTTTATTTATAAATACCTTTAGTCGGTTTTTTTTTATTTAAAAATTGGTTTTTGACCATTTGATGCTCTAATATTATCAATTCGACTAAGTAAAGCTTGCATATTTTTTGTTCCATCAGGCCCATTAAAATAATTAGATATAGCAGTATTAATATCTTGAATTGCCTGACCACTAATTTTATCATCAGCAATAACATTAAAATCAACGGTAAATTGATTCTCAGTTGTTATTGTCATTGGTTCATAAGAAATATCCAAGTTTGGGTTCTTTAAAAATTCAATTAAAGTTTGATCTTCAAGATCAGGTCCTCCCATACCAAAACTTGAACTAGCCACATTTTTTAAAAATGAAAAACCATCTTCAATTTCTTTTAGAACTTTGTTACCCATATCTTTTAATCCCGTTTTATCTAAAAATTTTTCCATTAGTTCCTTCACATATGGAGCTACCGTTTCAGTAGCCGTTCTATAATTTTTGGATTGCCTTGCCTCCGGTGGTATATTATTAGTTAGTAATCTTTCAAATCCTCCTAACGCTCCTGAGTATAAATCTTGCATTGTTTTAGAACTTGCGGGACCATATTTAGCTGCCGCAACAATTTCATTTAAATTTGAAGATATTCGTTTCATATAAGTTAATTGATCTTTCGCGATTTCTTCCATTGATGCGTCATTACTTTTTTGTTGTTGTGCCAATTTTGCAACATCATCAGTACTTAATTCACTAACTAATTTATCTATATATTCTCCCGTTCCTTCTTCCTTACCATCTTTACCTGTACGTGTTTCTTCTATTCTTACTACCGCTCTACCTGACTTATCAATTTGTGCCATTGTTGCAATAAGTTCTCTATCTTCTTTGGTTGCAATATCGGTTGGGAATTTAATTTGTTTTAATTTCATTTCAAACATCCCCGCATTTATTGCCATTTTTTGTAATTCGCCGGCAGGTAATCCCATCGACTTACCAATTTCGTCAATACGTCTTTTAGCTCCAGGTAATATTTCTATTTGATTATTCTCCTTATTGAATCTTGTAAACTCTTTTGTCATGTTTACAATTTGGTTTTGTAGTTCTGTTGGGTCATTTTGAGCTAAATCCATCAATCTTAATGGATCAAGTAATTGACTTGATGTTACACCTAATCTTTGTAGTGATGCCGCAAATTCAATTGCCCCTTCAGGATTAAATACTTTATCTACAACAGTAAATATTGATGACATATTAATCCCCAATCTTGATGCTTGTGCTGCCATATTTGCTAATCCTTTAATCCCACCCTCAAAATTATAAAGGTTCATTTTATCTAAATTAGTAACAACACCGGAAGAAACAGCTTGAACTGTTACCCCTGCTTGTCTTGCAATTTTAACAACATCTAACATTTTAGGTTCAATACTTGCAATACTAACACCGACATCTCTAAATTTTTCAGATAATTCGCTTTGTTTTACTTTAGTTACTTCTGCGGTTGCCGCAAAACTAGTTAAAGACTCAGCGTTTAACATAATATTAACCTTCATGGTTTCTCCTAAACCTTTTAAAGTTTCCGCAACATCACCAACATCAAGACCAATACCAACAAATTGGGGTATTGCATCGGCAATAGTTTGGGTTAATTCTCCAGCTCTATCTTTACTGATTCCAAAAGTTCTAACTAATTTAGTTGCTTCTGTATCTAAATTTTGTAATGCTTCTAACCATCCCGCAGGACCTATAGTCCCTAAAATCTCTTTAGTTATTAACAATAAATTACTTGCAGCATTTAAAGGACTTGTGACAGTATCCAAAGTTGCATCAAATATAGTTTTTAGATTTAATAAATCATCTTGTAATTTAGTGTCAACAACTTTATCTGGATCTTGTACCGTGATTGGTGCTTTTGGCGTACTCATATTATAAAACTATTTTTATAATAAATATAGATTATTTATTTTTTTTGTGCTCCTCAATAATTTTATCAATAAGATATCTTCTCACATATGTTGGCATTTTTAAATACTCGGAATAAGATGTTCTTAACATCTTTGCCAATAAATAAAATTCGTCTAATATAAATTTTGAGTAATCAGAAGAAAGGCCGAAAAAATTCCACCCCAAAAGCAATGTTCACCATTACTCTTTCTCCTGACGGGGCGATAACTTCTTTTATTAAATCTAATCTTGGTTCGTTTTCTAACATAAAGTTTTTAATATGTTTTGAATCCATTATTGGCATATTATCAATAAACTTAACAATATCTCCCTTATTAGTATTACCATCAATATCAACAATCATATTACTTAATCTAAGAGTTGCAATAGGTGGTATTATTCCTGATGGATATCCACTTAAAGTTTTTTCAATATCAACAGAATCTCTCATAGTTAAAAATTTTAACGTAACATTAGATTTTGTTCTTGGTAATGTTGTTTTTAAATGGCCATTATCATCAGGTTCAATATTAATTTTTTTAATATTTAATTCATCAAGTAAAATTGTTGCATTAAATTCATTATTTGTTTGTGGATCAGTAACACTTACAACATATTCAGGACCAAAAGATGTATTTCTTAAAAATATTAATAATGCTTCAATGTCCGCATCTAAAAGATCTTCAGGTCTAATATCCGTTTCATATAATTTATTTCTTAATAACGGTAATACAATTGATTCCTTAATCGTTTTATTTGGGTTCATGCTTAAAAGAGTGTTTTCATCGGCAGCAGTTAAATAACCAATTTTAACACTTTTCTTTTTAGATTTATAATATTTACCACCCGAAGGTAAAGACACAACATCGTGAGGTAAATTAAAATCCATTTGACCATACTGTTTTGAATCGTTTTCCATAATTGTTTTTTTATTATAAAGATACTTTACTTATATTTTTTGTAAATATATTTCTTTTTTTTAGTTAAAATCTTAATAATTATTATATTTTGTTATTTTAATAAAAAAAAAATCCCATACATATTAATATATGGGAATTAAATATCGTATCTATGAATAGATATATTTTAGTTTTATTTAAAAGAAATTAATAAACTAATATACAACGGTCCATACGAAGTGTTCCACTAATGTCCGCCAAAGCATCTTGAGAATATGATAATGTTCCAAAATTAACATCAGTTAAAAATGTGCCTTCTAATATCCATTTTTCTACAACAACTCCTGTTGGATCTAACATTTCAAGATCAACATTTTTTTTGTATCCTGCAGCATAACCCATACGACCTGTAACGGACTCAGCACATAAACGAACCCATTCCATTAAAGCTTGTGCTGCAGATGGTCCAATTGGGTCACGGAATTTAACTGTGATTGCATCCCAATTAAATCTACCAGCAACAAATGTTGATGTATTTAAGAATTGTATTTCGGTTGAACCGATTTTTATTGATGGCCTTGAAGCACTTTCCACAAACCACTCGTTGATACCCAAATCTGAAGGAAACCTTATAATAAACCTGTTCTGCCTTTTGGGTTCGTACGGAACTGGCATTTTCATTAACAAATCAGCCATAATTTTTAATTTTTAATTTTATGTTTATTTTCATTATAAATATACGATAAATAAAATTTTTCTATTTACTTTTATTTTTTTTTAAATAAAATATACTAGAACTAGCATTTATTATTAATATTTTGTTTTTATTCCTCTTGATGTTAAGTAAATTTGTAGTATATTATCTTCTTTATCTTTAAAATAATCTTTCATACTAGATACATTTTTTACATCATCATCTGAAAAACCAATAAATGGCTTAATATAATTATTTATTTTATTTTTTATTAAAGCCTTTTTCTGTAACTGAATAGAAATTTCTTTAACATATTTAATAAATTCTTCCATAGCTTTAATTTTTCCTGGCTCTGGATTTGTTTCAGAACTCATACCAAAAGAAACTGCGTGAAAACGACACAAATCTAAATATGATTTTATAAGTTTATCTTTAGTTAAGATATCCTCATCCGCCAAATCTTTATATTTTAATAAATTTTTAACCAACTTATTTGAATCAATACCATTTTTGTTTGATTTAATTAGTTTATATATACCTTGTTTAATTGCTGATGGTGTGTGACCTCTTGCAGTAATTATAGAAAAAATGGATCCATTATTAATTGCTTCAACAAAATCATCCCATACTGGTCCTGTTGGTGAGACCATAACATCAATTAAAAATTGATCGTCATAAGTAACACCGAACTCGATATAAGCATCTTTTGCTGGTCCAACAATGGTATGTCCATTATATTTAAATAATTTTTTACCGACCATATCTCTAAATTCTGCAAAATCTTTTGTGGTCATACCTACTTTATTACCTTTATCATTCAAAAGATAAATTTTTGTTGGCATATACATTAAATTATCATCCCAATCAAATGAATAATATTTTACTGCCGGAATTAAATCAATAGGTTTAATTTTCATTGTGTTTATTTTTATATTTATAAACACAAAGGTAATAAAAAAAAGGAGAACTAGCCTCCTTTTTTTTATTTTTTTACATTTTAATAATTAAATATCTTCAAATGATGCTCCAGTTGGTGTTATATAGAATGTAATATCTATAAATTCTAAGGATCTTGTTGGTTTAATATAAATTTTACCTGTCATTTGATTTCTATCTAAGTCTGCTGTGTCAGAAGAAACTGTAACTCGGAAATCATATAAACCTCTATCTCTTCTAATAGCATCTAATATTGGATTTACGGAGTTTAAAAAGTCTTGTCTAACTTGTTCGTCATTTTGATCAAACAATAACCTTACAGATACTGCTGAGATTAATTTACGAGCTTGTAATAACAATCTTCTCACGTTAATTCTATCAAGAGCTGACTCTCTTACTTGTAAAGTTTTATTACCCCAAATTACGGTTCCTACATCAGAGAAGGTTGCAATTGGATTAATTCTTCCTTGGTAAAGAGTGTCTCTATCTTCTTGAGTTAATTTTTTACGTGCTTTAATTGAGTTTACAATACCTCTTGTGTAACCTGCCGCTGCAAACCAAGGGAACGCAATATTATCTGTTAAGGCTAAATTTCTAGTTACCTCAGCAGTTGCCGGTATATATATTTGTGTATTGTTTACACTATCACGAGTTAACACCCAAGGATAATAAGTTGCGGTATAGTTAGAATCAATTCCTGTTGTTTCTAAATTATCTACCGCTTCTTGAGGATAAATAATACCATCATTACCTGTAGTTGTTGGTAAAAACATATTATAATCGGGAGTTGTTGTAATATAAAGTGAGTCCGCTCTTTCATTTTCAATCATGTCTATTGTTGATTCAACTAAGTCACTATTATTAACATAATCAATACCCGGTGAAACAAACACATTAATGTTAACCGCTTCAGGATTAGAGAATGTTTGAATTCCTAATAAATAAGCATAGTAGTCAGTATTTGCAAAATCTTTAGTACCATCACCAACAGCAATTTGTTTGAATGCTCCCCAACCAACTGCATTTGGATATCTGTTATCAGGACACGCTCCATTTAAATAACCAGTTCTTCCTAAAACATATCTATCACTGTTAGTTCTATGTTCACGATATATATCCCAACCATCGTAACCTCCTTGTACTAATAAAGTGAATTTTCTTGAATAAATTCTATAATAAGGACTTGTTGGGTTATTAGGTTCAGATGAGAAATTTGCCGAACCTACAACAAATTTAGATGTTCCTGATGTTGTAAAGGCATCTGAAATAGTTATTCCTGAAGCATCCTTATCCATGTGGAAACCTTTTGATTTATATTTCCAATCAACACTTTCAATATCACAAGTTGAGATTGTATTTATTTTACCAATATATTCAAAATAATTACCATCCCAACTATTATTATTAGAAATACCTAAATAGGTTCTTCTAACATTATCTCCACCACTTTGAATTGGTGTTCCAAATGGAGGATTAAAGATAACTTCTCCAGGAAAATCGTATTTTGTTTTATAAACAGGAAATGGTGATGTTGCGGTACCATAAGTTCTAAAATTAAACCCATCAAAACCACAAGGAAGTGCATCAACAGGAGCATCTTCATTCATTTCTACCATAACATATTTAGAATTAAGTTGGTATTCGCCATCTAATGAACCTGTCTTTTTTGCAATAAAATTATTTTGACTTGGATCCATACTACAGTTAGTAAATTTCTCAATCACAACTGGATTTGAATCCGTATCATAATAATCACGAATAAACACATCAAATGTTTGATTTGAAAACGAAATATTACCAATTGATATTTTTATTTCATAATTAGCGGAATCACCATCTGAAATTGTGTAAAATTTAAATAGGTTATAAACTTTTGTACCCCTAAGTTCAGATACTACCCAAGGAGAACTTGGTGTTTGATATTTATCTAAATACCAACCAATAGAATCCGAAGCATTACTTTGTGCAGAATTTAAATCTACTAATGTTGGATTTAATCCTCTAATAAATCCTTTTCTCCAACCATAGTTTAATAAAGCCTGAAACCTTTCTTCAACAAATAAAGGAACCACTGTTCTTGGTTTACCAAAATTATCCGTACCAAAAACTTTTGTTATATATTGTGAGTCACTTGTTGCAAAAGACGTTTCAAAGTTAAAATTAACACCATCTTTATTAGTAACATTAACACCAAATGGTAGATATGGGTTTTGTAATACACCAGAATATTGTCCTGTCATATCTAAAACTACGTCCGTCAAACCAGATACTTCATAAATTGGGTTATTACCATTTGAATATGTTGATATACCTCTTGATCTAAATGTTGCCACAACTAAATCATCATATTCTGTATATGATGTTCCTGTATAATAATAAATTACGCCCATTACTGATCCTGAAAAACACTCAACAGGAATAGGACTTGTTGTTGTTGTTGTTGTTGTTGGAACAGGAATAACACAAGGGTCGGTTGTTGTTGATGTTGTTGTTGGTGCGGTTGTGGTTGTTGTAATTGGAGTAATATTAGTTACACCAGTAACAATTGACCAAAATGAGAATCCTGTATAACTTCCGCCACCAACATTATCAAATAATGAATAATACCACGATGTGTTTGCTCCATCACATAAATTATTTCCACTAAAAGGTATTGACGGTACACCATAAACGTTTGTTGTTGCGGTGTATGATCCATTAACCGTTAACGCATTATAATCATTATCATCAACACTACCAAAATAACTAATATATTGGTCTTCCGCAATTAATGGGTTTGAATTTGTTATTACATTAAAAATTAATTCTTTTATATTACTATCCAAAGTTGATGTTCCTCCTTGTGGAGTTTCATAACTCACATCCAATAAATCCAATATTTCCTGAGGGAAGTGTGTCATATATTCAATACTAGAAGTTGAATCCGTACATCCCGTAAAATCAACAGAATATGGTAACTCCAAAGGAATAACACATTGTTGTTCACAATTTACGGTCACTGAACTAAAACAATTAACATCAATTGTTGAACAATTAACATTTGCTTCAGTTAAGATTGACCAAGATGGTCCAGCATCATAACCTGAAAGACCTAAAATTCTTGTTACAAATAATTGATTAGATTGTTGTAAATATGATTTCGCAATGTATGCCGCCTCATATTTAGGGATTTGTGTGTTAATAAATTTTTCGGGTGAAGTACCCCCAAAATAGTTTTGAAATTCATCGTAATTTCTTACAAAAATTGGTTCAAAAGCGGGTCCTTTTAATGTTTCTCCCGCAATACCTAAGGTTGTAACACCAACACTTTGTGCTACGAAACTTAAATCTACTTCAGAAGTGTATACTCCCGGCGATACAAATACTTTACTGTTTGCCATTGTCTTTTTTTATTTAGTTATTTTATTTTCTATATAAATATTAGTTTTTTTCGCAAAAACTTTACTTCTTTGAAACTATTTATATTTTGGTATGATTTTATTCTACCTTTTTTCTACCTATGGATAATGACACTAAGAAGATAAAAAATTTAAAGATTTCCCCCGAGGTCCACAATGTGTTAAAAAAATATTGTGATAAACGAGGAATAAAAATGTATCGATTTTTAGAAAATTTAATTATGGAAAAATGTAAAGAAAAAAAAGATGTATATGGTGAAGACTAATTATAGTAATTCCTGATTAAAAATTAAAAACGATGTATCATTTGGGAATTGTTTATAAATAATTATTTTTAGTGTATCTCCAGTATTAATTTGTATCTCTCTTACATCATTACCATAATAAAGACCATTTATATAAACGTCATATCCTGACGGAGGAGTTCCGTTTGATACGTTATCACTATCAACAAATTTTAAATTAACAGTGTAATCAAAAACTTCAGTGACTTCGTTTGATGTAATACCTGTGGCAAAATCATATCTTTTTACTGATGGTGGATTAGGGGTTTCCTTTTTTTGTTTTTTCTTTTTTATTTTTACATCGGTTTCATATATTTGAAAAACTCTTGTAATTGCTGGAGATATTTCAAATTGATCTTCATCAATAAGAAATCCCAATAAAGTAAATGTGTATTTTTGGATATAAACCTTTCTTTTTTCTAAATCTAATGTTGATTCATCAGTAATATCGTTCATAACAATTGGAATATAATGACCTTTAATTACTTGATACGCTTGACGAGAAGAAAATTTTTCAAGAATAATTTGATTTAATTTATTCAATTCTCTCATTCTGTTACATATTATAACTACTGTATATGTTATATCAACAGGAACAGGTTGTGGTATTTTATAAATGTCCATACCATGTCTTTGTCCATCCCATGTTGGAACCTTAGCATAATAATATTGTTTCCTATTTGGTATATTGTACCTTAATGCCGGATTTGTACCAAACTTAACTTCAGGGGTTCTAATTGTTGTTATAAAGGGGGGTTCTGCGTTTTTATCAATATTTTGGAAATCCCAAGTTTCAACAAACTGAGACCAATTTTGTGTTGTAATTAAAATATCAATTGCGGGAATAACTTTTCCATCAACAACACATCTTAATTCATCTCTAACAAAATCTAAAAATCCACGATCTAAATCTGCATGTAACAAAGATTTTGGAAGGTAGGTTCCATCCTCTGAAATCATCTCCGCAATCTCATGTCTTCTTGGTGTCAAGATTTTTTTATTAATAAGAGGAATTGTCTTTTTTATTTGTTTTGGAAATCCCATAATTAATTAACTAAAAATATTTTATCATCTAAATTTATCATTTCAACCTCATCAGCACTAAAAATTGGTTCTTTTGTTTTTTTTATGAGAAATGAGTCGTCAAAATAAGGATTATATTTAATAACAACATTTCCTTCAGGACTTGGTATATCCTCACAAGGATATTCACAATAATCAATCAATGTTCCAGTAACATAAGCATGAACATTTTTTTGTTTTACTGACCTAACTTTTTCTTTTCCCTTTTCCCCCACTAAAAATTTAACATTTTTTAATCTAACGTAATCTGCCTTTAATACAACAATACCAGAAAATGTAACAGAAAACATATGTCTTGTAATATCATAATAAACTTTAACTTGTTTTTTTATTAATAAATTAGGGTCTTTTTTTATAAAAGATATTAATTCATTAGTTTGTGATTCTTTTAATAGTATTTTCATAATCCTTTAAATTCATTTGGACCAACAGGAGACGCACTTATTGTACGATAAAATGGTTTATATCCTGCATAGGTATGTTTATTATCTGACACAACACGACCATCATTATTAACCGTATAGTACCTTACCAAAGTTTCAGTTTCATAGTAACCAATGTAATCCCCAAAATTTATATCAACATTTAAATTATCTAAAGTTTTTTGATAAACAGAAACTCTAATATTCCCTGGCTCCATTTGATCCATTCTTGTTGACCCCATCATTTTATTTTCAGGTGCCGATACTTGAACAAACGCATTAAATTCAATTGGAGGTAAAAATTTAATACCGTCCGAAACGGTTTCACCATAGACATCATCTGTTTTTGTCTTTTGCCTATCTATACGATATAACACACAAGTGAAATTCATATCACCAATCAACCACTCTTCTCCCATTGAAATATCAAGGTCAAAATCGTTCTCTCCGAAAAATTTACCCAATCTTGTAATAGGAATTTTATTAGCCATAATTACGGTTTTTATTGATAAATATCTTTTTTATTGTTATTTTTAATAAAAAGAGAATTTTGGATATTAATCAATCATTGATAGAACATAAAGCGTTAGAATTATTAGACTCATACTCGGGGGCCAATAATCATATATTGTATCTAAAAACCAAAAAAGAGAATAATAAAAAGTTTTACCCAACAAGAACTCAATCAGATTACATTATAAATTATTTTGATACAGTTCCTAAGGTTGCTCGTAAGTGGGTTGATCTCGATACGTATTTCGCAAAGAAGTTTGCTGAGGAAAGATATTTTATGGAAACCCCTGAAAAAATTTACATTGAGAAATTATTAGTTGAGAAAGAAAAATCGTATCATATTTGGGGTAAGTTCTTTGAGAAGGATCCTTTAACAGAATTTTGGGTTCCTAAATCATCATTAATAAAGACTCACAATGTTGAGGTAGTTGAGGTAGATTATTCTAAATACAGTCATAGACCCCCACTACAACATCAAAAAGAAGCAATAGAAAAATTGGCGGGATCAAGAAGATTTATTCTTGCTGATGATATGGGGTTGGGTAAAACAACTTGTACAATCATTGCTGCGTTAGAGACAGGAGCGAAAAAAATATTAATTATATGTCCCGCATCATTAAAGATTAACTGGCAACGTGAAATTGAAAATTATTCAGATAGACCTGTTTATATTTCGGAAGGTAAGAAATTTTCAACTGAATCTGATTTTGTTATTGTTAATTATGATATCCTAAAAAATTTTCACAATACTACGGATAAAAATAAGTCTTTATTAGATCAATCAAATTTTGACCTTGTTATCTTAGATGAAGCTCACATGATCTCAAATCCTCAAGCACAAAGAACAAAAATAATAAATAATTTCGTTAAAAATATTAAAAGGGTTTGGTTATTAACGGGAACTCCAATGACTTCTCGACCAATGAACTATTATAACCTATTAAATATTATTGAATCTCCTGTTGCTCAAAATTGGATGGCTTACGCTATTCGTTATTGTCAAGGATATCAATTTATGGCAGGTAGAAGAAAAGTTTGGAATGTAACGGGAGCATCTAATTTGGAGGAATTAAGAGATAGAACTTCAAAACAAATTCTTCGTAGGTTAAAAGAAGATGTGTTGGATCTTCCTGATAAAATTATTTCTCCTGTATATCTTCGTTTGAAATCAAAAGAATATGAAGAACTGATGGGGGAATATTATGATTGGTTTGATAACAAAAAAGATGAATCGTCTTCCCTTACTGTTCAATTTTCTAAATTAATGAAAGTTAGAAAAGTTATTTCAAACGAAAAAACAAAACAAACAATCGAGTTTGCCGAAAATATTATTGAACAAGGTAAAAAGGTTATTATCTTCACAAACTTTACTGACACATTACAAACGATTTATCAACATTTTGGTAAACAAGCGGTTTATTTGGATGGTAGTTGTTCTAAACCTCATCGTCAACATGCTGTTGATGAATTTCAAGATAACGAAAAGATTAGAGTATTTGTTGGTAACTTAAAAGCTGCAGGTGTTGGTTTAACTTTGACCGCCGCTGAGGTTGTTATTATGAATGACTTATCTTTTGTTCCTGCAGAACATGCTCAAGCGGAAGATCGAGCATATCGTTATGGTCAAAAATCTAATGTACTTGTGTATTATCCATTATATGAAAATACAATTGAGGGTGCAATATATGATATCCTAAATCGTAAAAAAAAAATTATCAGAACTGTAATGGGGGATGAAAATCCTGAGAATAGTGGAGACATTGTTGAAGAAATTTTAGACATTATAAATAAAAAAAGATAATATTACTGTTGTTGTTATATTTATATAAAAATAAATATATTATGAAAAAAACAATAAGATTAACGGAATCTGATTTAGCTCGTATTGTTAGACGAGTAATAAGAGAAGAAAGTTCAAAGATTGGTGGTGTTTTATCGTGTGTTGCAACAGCATCACAATTAAAGTTAACTGACCTTGAAAAAATTAGTTCTTGTAAAACATTAAATACAGAATCAGGACAAACAATGACAAATCTTAAAAGTTGTCTTGCAGGGGCTAAAAGTATAATAGACGAAAAAACTAAAAACATGGACTTTTTTGATAAAGCTAGATATTATACAAATCTTACAACTGAAACAGCAAAGTGTATTTATAATAAATAAAAATATTATTAAAAAAAAAGAAGATAGTTATGAATAATAGTAGAAGTCAAACTAAAATTAGAAAAACTCAACAAGTTAATTTACTTGCGGAAGAAAGATATTTAAAACAAAAAGGTTTATTATTTGAAAATATTGAGGAATTTCAAGAATGTTTTGATTCATTTGGTTTAACTAATGAAAATATACCTGAAAGTTGTAAATCAGTTACAAATAGGGATGAATTTATAGAATGTAAAAATGAAATAAATTTAGCAATACGGGGAATGGGAAGTAAGGTATCTGAGTTTGACAAATTATTTAATTGTTTACAGGGAAAAGCATCAAGTTTAGGGTTTTTATCATCAGAAGATATTAATAATTCTTTTACTGATGGGTTTAAAGGATGTTTTAACACTTTATCTGAATTTGATAAAGAGTATGTACCAGAAAGTTGTCAATTAATTAGTAATAAAGAAGAATTTAATACATGTATAGATGATATTTATGAAGAAATGGAACCAAACATGGATCCAGAAAAAGTTGATTCGTTAATTGAATGTTTAAATGGTGAAGCAACTATATTAGGTTATTTAGATTAAGATTAAAATTAAAAACCGTATTAGTAAAAATAATATTATAAACCCACCACACAGGTGGGTTTTTTATTTTATATGATATTTATAGATAATGAAAGCAACAATTAAACACATTAAATGTGATATGTCCAAAGAAGATAAAACTTTAATGGAAGATTTTATAAAATATTTACAAAAAAAATACCCAATTAAAAACAATATTACAATTATGTTTTTAGGGGAAAGAAATGGTGAAATGTCAACTGGAAGTAGAACAGAAAATTCAGAACTTAAAATTTTAACTAAAGGTCGATTAAATCGTGATGTTTGTAGGACATTGGCTCATGAATGGGTACACGAATGGCAACGAACAACTAAAGGTATGAAAAGAGGTCAAGATATTGGTGGTCAAAATGAAGATGAAGCTAATTCTGAAGCCGGATCGGTTATTAAAAAATTTGAACGTGACTTCCCTAAATATGAAAAATTTATGTATGAAGGTTTAGTTGGTATTGGAAAAAAAATAAATTTAATAAATGAACAAATTATATTATCTGAAAAAGAAAATATACGTGAAAATTTTATATTAGAGATGAAAAAAATTGGTATTGATAAACTACCTTATTCATATTCATCAATAAATAAATTTGTTGACCCCGAAACAATGAATATTCACTATAACAAACATTATAAGGGGTATGTTAAAAAATTAAATGACGCTTTATCAAAAAAAGATTATGGTGATGTTGAGTTAGAAGATATTGTTAAATCTATTGGAAAATATGATACGGTAATTAGAAATAATGCCGGAGGAGCATTTAACCATGCTTTGTTTTGGAAAATGTTATCACCAAAAAAACAAAAACCAAGTGGTGAAATATTTGAGGAGATCACAAAACAATATGGTAATATAAAAAAAATGAAAGATGAATTTAATCAAACCGCCAAAGATAGATTTGGATCTGGATGGGTTTGGTTAATTTTAACAAAAAAAAATACTTTAAAAATAATGTCAACACCCAACCAAGACAATCCAATGATGAGTGTTGTTAAAGACGGTGGTTATCCTTTATTAGGACTTGATGTTTGGGAACACGCATATTATTTAAGATATAGAAATAAAAGAGATGAATACATTAGAAATTTTTGGAATTATGTAAATTGGGAATTTGTTAATGAGTTATATTTGTTGAGAACTAAAAAATAAGATATTTATAAATAAAAACTATGTCAATAATTTCAGAACCAGAAAGAAGTAAATTATATACAAGAATTCGTCACCTATTAGGTGCTCCTCTTCGTAGTGTTGAGTTAGAAGACGAACAAATGGATACATTGTTAGAATTTTCTATTGATGATTATTCACAATATATACAAGATTGGTTAATAGAATCACAATGGTCTAATCTTTGGGGTTTAAATGTTGAAACACAATCATTAGCAAAAGCATTTATCTCTAAAAGTTTAGATTATGAAACAAGATACACATATGCCTATTCTAAAATTGTAGGATTACAAGCTGGCGGTGACTATGTTTTAAAGAAAGATTACATTCAATTAGTTGGTAACCAACAAATATATGAAATACCTGCGTGTAGAGAACTTAACGAATTACTGTGGTTTTCTCCCGCAGAATTAAATAATACGTTAATAGATCCGTGGACTTTTGGTGGAATTGCCGGTGGAGGATTAGGAGGACCGGGTGGATTTACTCAAATGGGTAACATGGCGGGTAGTTACTTTATGATGCCAGCGTTTGATATGTTATTAAGAATGCAAGAAATTAATATACAAAGAAGAATAATCCAAGGTGATTTAACATATAGGGTTACAGCGTTACCTGAAGGTAAAAAAGCAATTCACTTAATGAATACACCTGGAGGTAAATTTGACTTCGGTAATGGTACATTAATGAAAGGTAGAGTTTGGTATTGGTATTATGATGCTTGTGAAGAGGATAAAGACAATTGTTTAAAAAATAATCCTGATATAATTCAAATGCCATCAGATGTACCATTCCAACAAATGTCTTGGGTTGATCTAAATAATCCGGCACAGGTTTGGGTTCGTAGATGGTTTACGGCATATTGTAAAGAAACATTAGCAAGAGTTCGAGGTAAATTTAGTGGTAACATTAAAACCCCCGATTCTGAATTAACAATGGATTACACTTCTTTAGCAACTGAGGCAAAAGATGAAAAAACAAAACTAATAGATGAACTTACAGGACCTGAAGGTAGGTTGACAAGATTAAAACCTGAAAAAGTAATGGAAAGAGAAGCGTTAATTGCAGAAAACTTAAATAAATCACTTAAGTTTAGAGCAATGCCAAGACAAATATATGTTATATAAATGGTATCAATAATTAATATCCCGAAAAGAAAAACAATAATAAAAGGTGAAGTTACAACTCAAGTTACAACTCAAGTATATGTCCCCGATTATAAAATTGTTTCCGAACTACAATACACTTCTAATGGTGAAAAATTAATTATTGCAAAAAACATTAACGAAACAACAATAACTTTAGATTCTACAAAAAATTCAAAAGTTATTATAAAAGCATTGACAAATGTTAGGTTATTACCTGACATTGGTAAAATTGATGAGGAATGGGATGAACTCCAATTAGATTGGGGGGCTTGTGTACAGTTTCAGTTTGTAGAAGGAAACTGGATAATACTATCTTCAGACGGGTTGAAGATGTCTTAAAACCTCATCATTTAAGAAACTTATAGGTATTGTTCCCACCCTGGCTCCGCAAATTCATATATGTAATTAGGGTCAATACCAACTTTATTCCAAAAATCTATTTCACCTTGTTCCATTTTCATTAAATTTTCATAAACATCATCTTGGTCTTCAGGACTAAATGGTTTACCATTAATTAATTTACATTGGTCTGTTGTATAAAAACTTCTATCCTCTGGATTCTTAACTAATAATGTTTTTCTAACCTCATCATCAAAAACTATTGTAAGAGGTTCAACTCGCTTATTAAATGTTGCAATTGCTCTTTGAATATTATAACTTCCTAACATCTCAGGATTATTTTCTAAATCAGATGGATTAATTCTATAACAATTAAGTTGTACAAATGATTCCATTGAATCTTTTAGGGGTACTCCATAACTTTTAATGTGTTCGGATATCTGTTCCTGTGACCAACCTTTATTTGGTTTATTAATTTTTTGAACGTCACCATGAGAAGCTTTTGTTCCGTTGTTTACATATAGGATTGTATCTCCAAGATTTGACTGTATACCATCTTTTATAATAAGTTCCATGTGTGCTTGTCTAGACATTAGATTACCAGCTATGGTAGTTTGTTTACTACGTTTAATATAATTCTCTACACTTAATTTAACTCTTGATTTAGAAGCAATTTCAGCCAATGGAACTTTTTCGTCAAATATCTTTTGTATATATTCGTAATACCATTCAATAAATTCTTTACCGTTACCATTAAGTAATTGTTTAACCCCCTTATCTAAGAACTTCTCAATATATTTTGGCATCTTTTTAGATTTGATACTATTGCCGGTAAATTTTATTTTACCATTTTGTTCCATAGTTGCGTAGTTCTTACGAGCTAAGTTAATACACGAATCCCAAGTACCATCACAATCAAGACCCATTTCACCTTTCATAAATATATCGTTAAACTCCGCAACATCGGCATCATAACCACGATATTCTTTACCCTCTTTAACTAACCAGTTATTTCCTTTTCCAATATAAACACGTCCATCAACACCACCCTCAGGTAATGAGAAGTTCATACCATCGGTGTCACAGACAAGAGGACTATATCCTCGTTTACTAAAGAACTTTAACATTTGTCGTAAATATTGTCTACCTGTAGTTGTAATCTGTTCCCCCATATCAATATCTCCCCACGGAAATACCTGTGGTGCCGATAACGATCCGAAGAACGCATTGATAAAGATCTTAATTGGTAATTGTTTACGGTCAAATGATGTTGATTTCTTCTTATCAATCGTCTTATACTCTGCTGCCAAATTCTTATACATAATACGAGAGTTACGGAAGTAAGTTAATAATCCCTTCATCGCCCCTGTTATATCACACTCAGGAAACACGTCATGAACTAACTGAATGGATGGGTATAGTGATGAGTAGTCAAGTTTTAATACGTCCTTAGAATAACCTACTTTAAGTAAACGTGATAGACCACCAACAAAATTTCTTCTTTCTCCTTTTTTAGGAATTGCTAACCCATATTTATATGACCAAGCCAACATTACCATTTTCCAAAGAGTTGCGGTACCCATTGTAGATGCTCTTTCATATGTGGTTGGTACCAATGATGATAATAAAAATGTTGCTTGATTAAACTCATCATCCACAATTAATGTTTCCTCAAGGTCATCATCAAGATACCTCTCAACAATATCATCACCAGTTGTTTTAAGGTAAACATCTCCCCGTCTTACACATATCTCATCAACCTTTGGGTCAATACCAACTTTTTTATATTTACCATTATCAGTATTTAACCAATATTCATCTTTTTCTGCATACATTGAACCAATACTTGTATGGTCAATATAGATACGATCTTTTGCTTCAGCATCAATATACTTGGTAATATATTTTAAACCTGCCTCTTTAATGTTTGAGTTGATTGCTTGTGATCTACGAACTGAGTGTATGATATCAATTACATTATATCCCCACATTTGAACTTGATTAAATTTCTCAACCTCATTTGCCAATTTTAACATTGACTCTCTTTGAGATATTGTTTTTTTACCATTTAATGAAAATGATATTTTTTTAATATCTAAGTTTAATGCCTTACATCTTTCAAAAATCCAAAACCAATCAAAGTTTGCTGAGTTATATCCCGCAATAATTGAAGGTTTAATTTCGTTTATTGTTCTAAAAAATTCAACAATACCTGATCGTTCTTCATCTTCATTTGAACATTCAATAACCTTTTGAAAACCTTTATTTGTTTTCATTCCAATCATAAATATTCTACCATCTCTTGGTTCTAAAGAGGTAGTCTCAAGGTCAAATACAAACCTTGTGATATCATTATATTCTTCAAATCCTTTAAATAATCTTTTTTCTTTTGAGATGAGGTATTGTTCTACCGGAGACACCATTAATATTTTGTCTTTTGTTTTTTCTCCCCATGGATCAATTCCCCCTTCACGAAAGAATTGTATTAATGATCGATAACCTTTAATTGATTTAACTATGAATGTTAATCCTTCTTCTAATTGTTTACTATTGTCTGTTCGGAGTTTTTCTATTAGAATACCGTACTTACCCATTGCTTGTTTTTGTAGAGATTTCGATCCTTCATAAAAATTAAGACCATGTAAATCACCTACCCACGCAAATGCTATGAGTGAATCTTGTTGAATAACTTTACCTTTTCCCGGTACTTCTTTAATTTTAAAAATGTGGTCTGAAGCATAGTCAAACTCTACCGCAACTATGTGCTGTTCAGGGTCATTCCCCTCCAAGAAACTTTTAATTTCTTCTTGTGATATCATATGTTTTAAATTTGGTATATTGGCTGCCGTGTATAACGACATTCACCTTTGTTAAACAAAGATATGAAAAAAATAATTATGTGTCAAATTATTTTTAACAAGTTGGACAAGGACCCAATAAAATTGATGTCACACCAGCGGGAAGTGAAGGTGCTGTAGATGAACAAATAGTTGCTACTCCACCTGGACCGATAATCAGAGGTGAAATCTCGGTAATACAACACGGTGTAAATGTTATAGAAACTTCTTTTGATGTATTAGTATTATTAATCCTATAGTAAAAACAACTTGGAGTTGGGGTGGGGGTTTTTGTTAAGGTTGGGGTGGGGGTTTTTGTTAAGGTTGGGGTTACCGTTTTAGTTGGGGTTACCGTTGGGGTTGTTGTTTTAGTAGGTGTCAATGTTGGAGTTTTAGTTACCGTTGGGGTTGGAGTCTTAGTTACCGTTGGGGTTGGTGTTGGGGTTACACAAAGGTAGGTTGATATACAAGTAGCACAGTTTACAGATGTGGTATTATTCCATATTAAACTTATTGCTCCTATTTGTAATGTAACTACCTCATAACATTGTAAATCGGTACCAATAATCACATTTCCAGGTGTAAATGTTGATGGTAAATTAACGTATTTAAATATTGACTTAGTACAACAATCAAGAACTAAATATGTTACAAATACTGGTGTTGGAGTAGGTGTTGGTGTTTTTGTTGGAGTTACAGTTTTTGTTGGGGTAGGTGTTTTTGTTTGTGTGGGAGTTATAGTTATTGTTGGTGTTGGTGTTGGTGTTGTGGTTGGTGGGGGTGGATTTGTTGGAGTTGGCGTTGGCGTTGGTGGTGGGTTAGTTCCTGTTGGTGTATTTGTTGGTGTTTTTGTTGGTGTTGGTGTATTTGTTGGAGTTTTTGTTGGTGTTACAGTATTTGTTGGTGTTGGTGTTGGTGTTGTCAACTCAACAACATAACCAATCCCACAAATTTCTAAAGTTTGTGAAGCTAGTATTTTATTTCCTATAACAGTTAACGATGTAAATGGTAATGAGTTACTAAAGGTAAATACTCCCGCACCTAAACCTGTTAATGTCATAAAAGTAAAACAATCACTACCACCAGTTCCACCAAGAATTACATTTCCAGATATAGTTGAACAACAGTGATCACATGATGTGATAAGTGGATTTCCAATATTAGTGGTAAAAGTCATTGCAGTACTAAGAGCAGTATATGGGGGATTTCCAAATGTTCTAATATAGGAAATTCTTAAAGTGACAGTGGTAACAGGAATACTAAATGTCATTGTATATGAATATGTTACTATTGCGGGAGGTGGAATTGGCCACTGAGCACTTGGTTGAGCACCTAATCCAAGTACCGGACTAGATATGTTAAAAGAAGGGGAACAAGTATAAACACCTGCACTTCCTGGCCAATTACCAAATCCTGTTGCAGTTATTACCATACCACTAGAATATGTTAACGATGCCGTAGTAACCGATCCTCCCGGATTATTTAAAATTTCATAAATAAATGGTAAGTTTGCAAATTCTTCACAGTCAGGACAATTTGGTGTCGGTGTTGGTGTTGGTGTCGGAGGAGGATCTGTTGGGGTAACAGTTGGTGTGACTGTTGGAGTTGGAGTTGGAGTTGGTGTCGATCCACTAAGATATAACAATGAATCGTTACATTCTGGTATACTTGAGGCATTATATATTCTAAGCCCACAATTTTGAACTAAAGTAAACGGGTATGGAGGAGATTGGTTAATGTTCCATAATGGACCAATAGGATTGTTACCGTCTCCAGTGAAATATATCTGACTATTATCGGTAAATAAACCATAAGTGTTAAACACAGACCCAACAATATAAGGAACAAAAACATCCAATGTTAAAGTATTATAATCATACTGATTAATCCCAAGAAAAGTAGTACCAGCCAGATTAACTAATAGTTTACTTGGAGATGTTGTTGTAAACATTAAATCGGCAAAAACTATAACATTTGGGGGTAATATAATTAAAGTTAATAATGATGCTGTTGTTGTCGTAATATCAAATTCAACTATATCTGAACTCGTTGGTAGAGAAATTGCAATATCCACGTCAGTAGTACTACCAATTAATGTGGTATTATCTTTTGCCGTTATTCCGAGACCCATAATAATAGGAAGTGGAATTGTTATAATTCTATTAAATGTTGCGCTAAAAGGACATGGTTGGTAGTCGTATTCATAAATAACCCATTGGGTCCCTCCTGGTATAGAAACTTTAGTTTGTAAAAAGATTTTATTAGATGTGTGTGCAATTCCAAAACATATGTTTGGTGGATATGAACCACTAAAAAATGGTGTTAAAATAATTGGGATATTAGTTGTAATATCATAAGAATAAACATCCGAATTGGAATTACTCGCAGTTGGACCAACAAGTAAAACATTACATCTTTCTAAACAAATGATATTTTCTGGTACGGAATCACAAAATGTTATTAGTGTACCAGTTCCATCACCTGGTCCTGATATTGTTAAAGATGTAAAAGGAAGTGAGTTGTTTATGTTGAATAGTCCTGAACCTACCAATCCCCCATACGATAAATCACAATCACTATTTATATTAGAGGCGGTAATTACATTTCCTGAAATTGACACACAACATCCTGAACATAAATTAATATTGGGAGTATTACTCCCTGTGTTAGTTGTTAAAGTAAAAGATTCTCCAATATCATACGCAACTAAAAAAATTTTAAAATCATTAATTGGATAACTAAAATTTAATGTATATGTGAATGCACCAGGCCAACCAAGTCTAATCGAATTGTTGGTGGTAGAAAAACCACAAATTCCCAAAATTGTACCTGTATAAATTACAACAGATCCTGTACCAGTTGCTCCAATTGTAAGACCATTTGAATACATAATACTATTACCTATTGCGGGTAAAAGAGTTTGTTGATCACAATCACAAGTTAATGGTGTTGGTGTTGGTGTTGGTGGTGGAGGATCTGTTGGGGTAACAGTTGGTGTAACAGTTGGTGTTGGTGTAACTGATGGGGGTATAAACTCCAATTCAATACATTCAGGACTTTGTCCTGAATCGGTAGATCTATTCTGTAAAAAGATTCCAAGGAATGAAGTTGTATACGGAGATACATTTGATATTGTATAAAGCTCACCTGTAGGAAATGCCCCTATGTAAAATGTGTTATTCCATACAAAAAATGATTGTATATCTGTAGGACCAGAAATTGTAATTGGAATATCGAGTTGTACCTGCCAAGAACCTCCAACATAATGGAATTGAGTAACGTATTTTTGTAATGTTGATGTATCAAGTCCTATTGTGATCATTTTACCGCTGTTGTTCATAATAACTTCAGTAATTACTCTATTAATTGATAAAGTACTTAAATCAAATAATTGTGTTTTAGACCAAACAGATCCGCTAATGTCCACTAAAACAATGTCAAAACCTGGAGTCAAATATCCCATGGACACTAATAAATTAGGGTTGACAATATTTGTTATTGGATCCCTATATACACATAATGACATTCCCAACCAACCCAACGTTGGGAGAACACTTGGTGATGCAATGTCCCTAGACCAAACTGCACTCCAAGGACTTAACGTAATATCCCATTCTCTTATTCCTTGAGAAGCGTCTTGAGATATCCATAATTTTGTTGATGTATTTGTCATAGATTGACCTAATACATTTAAAGAATTGGGTAAATTTAGTAATGTTGTTATATTTGATGTTGGATTATAAGAATATAAACCGACAGAAAACGGAGAAGATGTATCTAACCTTGTCATTATTAAAGGTAAACAGTTCGCATCAATTGGTTCTGGAGTATTTGTTGGTGTTGGTGATGGTGATAATCCTGGTGTTGGTGTGACAGTTGGTGTTGGTGTTGGTGATACGGGTGGTTGAACCGAATCTGAACATATGTCAACAATGGTACCACCTAAAACATTTGATCCAGGTCCTGATATTGTTAATGATGTAAATGGAACTGAATTTGAAATTGTGAATGTTCCTCCGCCCATTCCAGAAAATGGAGGGGGAGGTACTGTCGGACATAATGCTGCAGTAACCACATTTCCAACAATTGTTGCACAACAATAATCACAAGAAGATAATACAGGATTTCCTGTGTCTGTTACGAAAGTAAATGATTCTAAAGTCGATGGATCCACAAAATTATAATTAAGTAATCTTATAACAATATTATTTACAGGTGAACTAAAAGTTAGTATATATGTAAATGAATATGGTACAATATTACCTAATTTTACTGTATTAATTGGTGATATAGGTGGTGTCATACACCAAGAAAGAACAGGACCTGTTTGTAATTCAATCGATCCAAAACCTGAAGCGTTTATTGTAACACCATTAATTACCGTGGAAGAACCCGGCATAGGTAGAGCTGAAACCGTTGGGCATATCGGACAAACGGGTGTTGGTGTTGGTAATAACCCTGAAGTTGGTGTTGGTGTTTGTGTTGGAGGTAGTCCCGGTGTTACTGTCGGAGTTGGTGTTACTGTGGGGGTTGGTGTTGGACAAGGTTCTTCTAATAAACATACGGAACAATCGCCCAATTGTTTTATTAA
>Ga0209500_10000040_pt1 | contig 116500 bp, 181 predicted proteins | sample S_140212_EF_Meta_FD_187323 | JGI IMG/M metagenome (GOLD analysis project Ga0209500, IMG submission 187323) | Freshwater microbial communities from Lake Simoncouche, Canada to study carbon cycling - S_140212_EF_MetaG (SPAdes) (version 2) | ecosystem: Environmental > Aquatic > Freshwater > Lake...
ATAAGATGCCTCTGCATCAATCCAAGCACATGTCTTTCCTTCTTTTTGTGCAAGAGCAATCATTTGTAGGCAAAAAGAAGACTTACCAGCAGACTTATTTCCCCATACAAGAGCTTGTCTGCCATATCCTAGACCTCCACGCAATGCAAAGTTTAATCCGATGCTTGGAGTTAACTGCTTTTCAATCTTAACATCTTGAGCAGACTGGACACGTGCTCTTGTTTTGGGATCCAGCTTTGATAAAATATTTTCAATTTCTGTAATAGGGATCATTGTAGTCTATATCTCCAACTCTTGTATCAGACCTAGTACACTGAAAGCCTATTAGGTGGTCTGGATAAGGCTTTTCGTCCATGTATCCAAGTTCAAAAAAGAACATATCTTTTGTTCTATCGTAAGTAACTCTTGCCATACTTCCGTTTTTAGTTATAAAATCATTTGGGAAAACCTGTTCTTCTGTTAGCAACTCATCTAAAATTAATCTAGGCACCCCAAGCTTTCCGTTGTGTTTAAGTATTGCTACTAAAATACTGGTTGCTCTCATTGCATCAAAGGTGTCAATAATTCTTTTTGGTGGCTGATGCCCAACAAACTTTAGCTCTTCCGATGAATCCATACTTAGTATATTCTTCCAGTCAGTTTAATTTCTGGCTTAGAATCTTGCATTTTAAATGTAAATGACATATCTACATTGTCATAATCAACAGACAGTTGTCTGTCTTCAGAATTAATTTCCAAGAATTTACTTGTAGGTATTGTTATAGTACCTATTTGGTTTAGAACTGCAATTAATATTTTAGTTGCGTTCATTGATTTAAATATTTCTTCATTTTCATTTGTCATTTTACGTCCTTAACCATAAGTGTTCCATCTTCTAAAGTCTTTAGAACTGGTTCGCATATCATTCCCTCTCGCATTTTTGCCAAGGAAAGCGGGTACATGCTTGAGAAAACAATTGCTCTGTTTAAATTTTTGTCTTTGTCTGACATAACTAGGTGTGCCATAGTTTTGCCAGCTTTTGTCTTGTATGGTGTATAGCTTATCACAATTCTTTGATCTTCGTCAATAGGGTATGATTTTGCATACAAGTATTTTACAAAAGCATCTTCTGAGTCTTTATTGATTAAATCAACCTCTACGTATCTAGATATTCTATTATCACCAACAAGTACAAAGTACATCTTATTTGTTTCTATTTTTGTTTGCTCTACGTCAAACAACCCAACCGAACCACTTTCATCAACAATTTCTATTCTTGACCACCCATTGCCACGCTTTATAGATTTTGCCATTCCAAACATAACAAATGATCCTAGCTCTTCAAACTCGTCAATAGGTCTAGCCTGTGCCTTAATTTTTGGGTCTAGGTTAGATAGGTTGAATGAAGGGATTCCTAAAAATTCGTAATAAGACTCGGCTTCTTTACCGCTTCTAGCGTTATCATCAAAAGCAGCACCCCCAATAGCGTTAAGAGAAGCAATGGCCCTAGAATTAATACCGCTACCCTTCTTGGATGCCTTCTCAACGAGGTCTTTATAATTTTCATATGGTCTCTTTTCTATAATCTTGTTTGCAATGCTATCTGAAATAAATTTAATTTCTGCCAACCCAAACCTAATTGAATCTTTTTGTAGTGAAAAGTTTACATCAGATTCATTTACGTGGGGAAGCTTTACTTTTATGCCAAGTCTTTTTGCTTCAATTAAATAACCTGTTCTGGCGTCTTTGTCGCCTTCGTTTTTGAGGATCGAGAATAAAAATTCCAAAGGATAATAGCACTTAAGCCAAGCGGTATAATAAGAAAGCATAGAATAAGCGACAGCGTGACTACGATTGAATGAGTATCCAGCGTGAGCTTCGAATGTTTTCCAGAGATTGTCGGCTTCTTCTGCGCTGATATGCTTTTTAGCGCCCTGAATAAATTTATCTTTGAATGGACTGAGTTCTTTTGCATCTTGCTTTTTACCAATAACCTTTCTAACCTTGTCAGCCTCTGACCAAGTCATTCCTCCTAGGTGTACGCATGCTTGCATAACCTGCTCTTGATATATAATCACCCCGTATGTATTTTCTGTAAAAGGTTTCATAATTGGATGGATATAATTAACTGCTTCATTACCGTGCTTGCGCTTAATATAAGATGCTCCAACTGTATTCATAGCTCCTGGTCTAACCAAGGCATTTGATGCAGCCAAGTCTTCAAACTTATCTACACGCATTTTTATAAGTAGGTTAGTGTATGGAGTTGCTTCAGCTTGGAAGATACCCTTTGTGTAACCATCATTAAAAATCTTGTATACATTCTCATCATCTAAAGCAATATCGTAAAGATTTATATCTTTATTGTATCTATCTTTAATTGACTTTAATGTATCAGAGATCACAGATAAAGTCTTAAGACCTAGGGCATCTAGCTTAATAAGACCTATATCTGCAACCGTATCCATATCGTATGCCACGACTGGAATTCTTCCAGACACTTCATCATTAGCATCAGCTCTGGACTCTATTGGTGCATACTTTCTTAAATCATCTTTTGCAACCACAACACCAGCAGCATGAACTCCAACACTTCGAATCTTTCCACGAAGTCTTTCTGCAAGCCAAGTTACCTCTGGATACTTTGCTCTAAATTCTTTTGTATTAGGAGAATCCATAAAGTCTTCGAAGGTGTCAATTGATTTCATTGCACGATTAACATCAGATAGGGGCACCATAAACACACGGGCAGCATCTCTAATTACACCCTTGTCTTTAAAGTAGGTGTATGTGGAAATAGAAGCAACGTGCTTAAACTTCTTCTTTAAATAATCTTTAACTTCTTTACGGCGACGGTCTTCAAAGTCGGTATCAATATCTGGAAAGTCATTACGCTCAGGGTTAATAAATCGGAAGAAAAGTAGGTCATACTTAATTGGATCTACATCTGTAATACCAAGAGCGTAGCAAACCAATGAGCCAGCTGCAGAACCACGTCCTGGACCAACCATAATGTTGTTTGATTTTGCCCATGTAATCATATCGGCTACAACTAGGAAATATGAGGCAAATGCCTTATCTTTAATTATAGATAACTCTTCTGCAATTCTATCCAAGTAGACCTGATCTTTGTCCAGAGATAGTCTTTTAAGGCCTTCTAAGGCCATATCAGACAGTTTCTTGTCAGCATTGGTCTTTGGGATAGGTAGCAGATCTAATCCTTTATGGAAGTCATATTCTTCAATCTTATTAGCAATTTCCATTGTATTATCATATATATCTGTACGACTAATACCTGCTTTATTAAAGTCCGCCTCAATTTCAGACCTGCTTTGAATAAATAGATTATAATCTTGAAATGATATTCTGCGGTCTGGATATAAGTAATTAAATCTATCCATCATATCTGGCATTTTTCTAGACATTTCAAAGTCTGCATCTTTGTCTGACTTAGGGGATGTTGATAGAATAAGCATTGCCTCTTCTAATACTCTATCTTCTTTTTTAGCAAAGTGGGCATCTCCTGTTGCCACCGCTTTAATTTTTAATTCATCTGCAAGCTCTAAAAGCTTTGAGTTTATTTCTTCTGGATTGTGAGATTGAACCTCAACATAAAAATCTTTACCGAAAGTTTTCTGAAAATCTTTGAGAACCATCTTAGCTTCAGAGAACTCGCCTTTCTCGATAGCCTTAGAGATAAGCCCATTAAGGCATCCAGAGAGTACAATAATACCTTCCGCATATTCCTTAAGCACCTCCCTATCAATACGTGGCTTATGATAAAAGCCTTCTGTCCACGCAAGTTCTTGTAGGGTATTGATATTCTCTAGACCCTTTTTATTCTTAGCTAAAATAATAATATGATTATACGCCTGAATTGATTTATCTGTCTTAGAAGATCTATCAAATCTATCTGTTGGAGATATATAAGCTTCGACTCCAAGAATAGGCTTTACCCCTAGCTTCTTTGCTGCAATCTGCATATCACGATGAGAAGACAATGTGCCGTGGTCTGTTATAGCAATTGCTGTCTGTCCAGCATCTAAAGCTGCCTGACACAATTCTTCTGGAGAGTTTAGCCCATCCATAAGCGAGTAATAAGAGTGAACGTGTAAATGTGTAAAACTCATTAGTATCCGCCTGTACATTCATTTCTAGTATGATATAACCTAATTTTAGTTAATATCTTTTTTGTTGGTGCGTATAAATCTTCTTTGCAACATCCGCATTTCATATGCCATTCTCTAGCAAAGAAATCATATACTGCTCCGACATAATTCTTATATTTATTAAAAACAAAAGTCTCAAATGGATCTGGTATATCGTATGTTCTCATTATGCTATTTTACTAAATAATGTGGAGGCGGTCAATACCGCCTCCACTATTTAATATTACCAGTCTACGCTGCTGCTTGTTGAAGAAGATTCTCTTTCTTCTGGAGATGACTCTCCAGTGTAAAAAGCTTCCTGCTCTGCGTATGGTACATTTCTAACTGCTGTCTTCTCTAAATCAAAAAGCTCTACTGCAGAGAAATCAAACGGTTTTTCATCTTTAGCTAAAGGGATGATTGTATAGCTTGTATCTGTCTTAAGACCACTTCGCTTTACACGCCAAACCAAGTTGGTGATACTGCCCATTTCATTTGCATATTCAATTAGTGTTGGTGTAATGGTTTTACCGCTTACGCCTTGAGAAAGAATTGCTACATAAGGCTCATTCTTTCCATCATCAACCAATACGTTAACGTATAGACGCTTTCTTGCACCCCACCCAGCTTTAGGATCTTTTCGGTGCTGCTCTTGAGCCCAGTCACGGCCTTCGTCTTCCATTGTGTCTAGTGCTTTACGTCGATAATCTTTAGGGTTTGTATGCTCAATTGCAAAAAATCCGCAACCTGCTTTTTCATTATAGTGTGGTGAGTCTGGATCAAGCTCCTGCAAAAAACGAATCTTTACGGCTTCCCCATCTTCAATCTTTAACCACTTTGCTTTGCTATCTTCTGAACTAGTGTATGTAACCTTGTCCATTGCTTTTGTCATTCCTGACAATCCTTTTACTATTCCCATTTTTTCTCCTTATGTATGTAACGGTATATATCCGTTTGTAACCACGTATTTTTAAGTTCTATATTCAAAATTAGATATGGCATTTGTTATACAAGCTTTAATATCCTCATCAGACATATCACCTGCATCTTTTACACCCTCTGGATATATTCTACCATAAGAATGCGATGCCCACAAGATGTTCTTATTGCTTAATTTATAAGCAATTGCTGAGCCTAAGTCTCTGCCAGCCTTGTCTGCATCAGTCATGATTATAACTGTATTGAAATATCTATTTAAAAGACCTAGGTTGTCTCCAGATATATGACCTCCAAGGGTTGCCACAACATTAGGGAACCCAGCCTGATGCACACGGATTGCATCAAAGCTGGACTCTACGACTATAACTCTGTCGCCAATCTTTTTGGCACGATGAATATTAAACATTGTTTTGCTTCTTGGAAGATCCTTGCTATTCTTAAATCTTTTATCAGATATAGATCTGCCAACAACTCCTACTGCAATTCCATCTGGACTATGCACTGGAACAGTTATCATATCCATATTTTCAGAATATCCTAAAGAGAAGTGTTCCATTGACTCTAAGTTAATTCCACGTGATTTTAAATATTCTTTTGCCTTATCGCTTTTGACCAGCCCATTGTATAAACTCTTTAATGTTTCTTCTGAAAACTCTACGAAGTCTGGCTTATCTTCAAGCATGTCTTTAAGAGATTCATCAAAGTTTTCTAATGCTTCGGACTGCTTTGATTCAATAAACCTTAAAGACTGAAACTCATTTTTATTTAAAATTCTTTTAACTAGATCACTTAGAGTTCCTGCTTCTCCGCAAGAAGGGTTGAAGCAAATGTATGCACCTTTTGTTTTACTAATACTAAAACTTGAAGTATGTCTATTTGAATGGAATGGACAATATGATAGATAATCGTTAGACGTCTCACCAACCATATCAATTCCAAGGCTTTGGATTATTGATTTAATATGGGCGGGGGTGTATTCCGAGCTATCAACTTGCCTTGAGTTATACCCTCTAATTGCCATGCCTTCTTCTTTCCTACATAGATTCCGTGGATAGTCATTAAGAACTTCCAAGTTTGTCCGTCAAATTCTACCGAAAAAGCTGGGTCTATGTCAAGCACCCTGGCATAACCAGAGTCTTTCATCTGACCAGTTAGTAGATCTTCGTACTGCTTTTTAATCCTAATCATATTAGAATCATCTAGAAACTCAACTTGTATTTGAAACCTTTTAATATTTTGATGTGTCACTTGCTCAACTCTGGAAGGTCTTCATAGATTGGAGTGATAACTCCTCTATTTATATCCCAGTCAAGGAAAAATCTAAAGTCATGTCCATGCCTGTTTTTTCTAGATACAACCTCAATCAAATCTGTATTAGCATGCTTGTGAATAGCAATAGCCATGTCAGCATCATACTCAATAGCCTTTGACCATGCAACTTGACTCATCATTGGTGGCTCTTTTTGATCTGAAATATCATCTGCAGTTGCTGCAGTAATATCAATGATTGGGATTCCGTTTGTAACTGCAAGCAGCTTAAAGTCTCTTGAGATATTTCTATTTCGCTCAACTTCAGAATTGCTTCGCTTGTTATCATTAAACAATTGATGATAGTCGAGAATTACAAGATCTGGTTTATGCTGATCAATCTTACCTTGAATAGTTGCTGGTGTTACTTCTCCAGCACCCTCATTAGAAACAAGAATAAAACTATTCTTTCCTTCAGTCTTCTTCTTACCCCATGTTTTAAAATCATCAATATTAATATCACCTTTTGAAAGATCGCTTGCTCTAAACAATCCAGAACCTAGCATTGTATAAATTCTATCTCGCATATTTTCTGGGGCCATCTCAAGCGATACAATCATTGGCTTGAATCCTTGCTCCCATGCCTTGCATGCTAGGTATGACGTGAACCATGTCTTACCACGTCCAGGCCAACCTATAGCGACGATTAGATGTCCTGGAGCCATTCCAGTTGGGTACGCCTTATCAATAGCCTCAAAGCCTGTTAGGATTCCTGGGCTTCCTCCCATTGCTAATGATCGAGTTCTTACTGACTCATAGTGTCTTTCTGCTGAATCTAAATCCGTAATGTCTAAGTCTTTAACATTATTTGTATATCGACTTAAGTTTGCCAACTGAGACTGCATTGTGCCAAGTACTCTTGATGGAGCATCGTCTTTTAAAGATGAGCCTGCCTGCAAAAGAATACCCTTAAGTTTGTTCCCAACAAATTCATTTTTAAGCTTGTCTAAGTAGTATCCCGTCTCACCTTTAGTTTCAACTGGCTCAAAATCTTTAAACTTATCCTGAAGAATTGTTACTTCTGGGACTGCTCTAAACTTATAGTAATATGACTTAAGGCCTTCCCAAATGTCTTTATGAGAAACAAATAGGTCGTCTGAGTTATCTGCAAGTATAGTGCTGATGTCTTTATTCTTGCATACCGCTGAGATTAGCTCGGCTTCCGTATTCATTCGTTACCCTCAATCATCTTTTTTGTTTCCTGCAACAGACGGCTTCTGTTAGCTTTATCTTCTTTAATCTGCATCATCATGTCTTCTATTCTTTCAAAGTTATTGTAGAAAAAATTAAGCGGATGCCTATTCTTACCAGTCTTAAAATAATACTCTAGTACATTCTTAGAACGCTCAAACCCTATGCTATCTAAAACATCTTGCATAGCCCACTTTTCTTTATATCTATTTATTGTTGGCTTTGTGTTATACATGCCCTCATATAAATTAGAGTATAAAGAAAGAAGGATATAGGGTTCCTTATTTACTGCCACGCAATTCCTCTTCCACTTCTTGTGTCTTTTGAATTAGCTTATCTTCAACAAATTTATACACACGATCAGTTGCCGCATCTACGCTTTCGCCGTCTCTGACAAAATCGTCTACGCCAATGCCAATCTTAATGCTTTCAAAATTTCCAAGGTTTCTGGTAAAAGATAAATCAACTCTAACCTGAGTCCCTCTATCCATTATGTGCCGCCTTTCTATGCCTAGTTAACGTGTCATGAGCAAATATGCCCCAACGTACTTCTATTTCTTTCTTACAAATATCACAAACAACAGCTCTGCTCATACCTATTCCGCCTTCCAAACTGGTACAAAATTTCCTTCAGTGGTCTTAGTATACAATATAGTGTTGTGTTTGAGAAGAGCCCTCATCTCATTTCTTGAAGGCATATTATTAGAATACCCTGATTCTAATATAAACTCATGAATGTCCATAATGTCCGATTCACTATACATAAACTTATACCATGTGCTTTCTGGATTACCTATCGGATATACTTTTTGTGGGTACCTTATCTTCCCGTCCAAAATATAATCTTCTATAGTAACCTTATGCTTGCCAAGCATTTGAGCTACCTGACTAGTTGAATAAGCATTCTCCATAGTTTTTAATACTTGAGAATAAGAATACAGCAATCTTTTTTTATCAGGATAGCACCAAGCAACCATCTGGTCTTTAGATCTTGAATGACTTAATACTTTATGTATTTTGTTATTTAAGAAGAAATACCGAATGCTTTTAGCTGGCTGTTTTCTCTTTTTTCTATCCATTTACCTAGTGCACTCGTATCCTTATTAATCATCCATCTTTTACCGCACATCATGCAGAAAAGTTCTACGTGTAATTTTTGTGAGAATACTCTATCTACAAAAACTCTTCCTTGGCACTTATTGCATTTCATCATAGTGTAAATAGCTTCCCATCAACAACACATGAGTAATCTGGTGCCACATGGATCATCTGAATATGTGGGTAATCATTTACAATATGTGCTATAGCAAATCCCTTTTGCCAATCATGGTGCTGCATATATTTCATTCCTGGGCCCTTTTCATCACACATGTGCCCAAGCTCGTAGCCACGAAGTGTTTCTCCTTCTCCATTATTTCTTAATTCATATGTAACTAAATGAGAAGCAATTCTATGAGAGTGACCTCTAATTAATGAAATTTGAAGATCTTCCATATCTTTGCGAACGGATCCAGTTGATGCAATTGAAAGCCCATGATGAACGTGAATGTCTCCAAAGCGACGCTTTGGCAATTCATTATAATGAATATATTCATAACCTAATGAGTCTAGTCCCCAAAGAGCTTCGGGGGTAACTTCATTAATATAATCTGGCAACTTCGCATCTACATAATTAAAAATTCTAACATCGTGATTTCCCAATGCAGAAAATAGCTGTGCTTCTGGAAGCATCTCTCTGGTCTTTGTATAAAAATCTCTTGCACCCTTTGCTTCATGGCGCATCATAGGAACAATTAAATCTCTGCTATCTGTCTTATGAAGATTTAAAAACTCTGCTGATCTTCCTTCTGTATACTTGCTATAGCAGGCTTGATCATCTGTATCGCCAAGGTAATCAACAACGTCTGGCTTAAACCATTTCATAACCTTAAACCATAGGGCAATCATTTTATCGTCTTGATACGGAAACTGTTGGTCGGATGAAATCATCCACTTTAAATCGTTGCTCATTAAAACCCTTAATATATATAAAAGCCACGATATCGTGGCTTAATGTTATACCAATTGTAACATATTAAGCTGGTGTGTCAATAGTTGTAATGCTACAGTGTGGACGGCTTAATGCCAACGCTTACCCAATGGAAGTTAAATGCACCTAGCTTAACGTCTGAATAGACAACTATCTTTGCTGTTCCGTTATTAGTTACCTCACCAGATATTGACCATCTGATATTGCTGGCTTTTGGATCCTTAAGCTTTGGCGATGCAACTATAAAAGCATCTGTGTACTCATCTCCCCAGCCAGGGTTTACGTCTACCGAAACGGGATCTGCTTTGGCAGTTATTCCATTTTCAAATCTAACCATGCCAGATCTTATATTAGGGATTCCAAGTGTTGTAAAATCACCTGCTGTAGTCTTACTTAAATTATAAGACTGATCTGATACTTCTTTTATTTTATCTATCTGAATTTGAAGATTCTCTAGCTTTTTTGGATCTGCTGGCTCTCCATCTGCAAAGACTTCGCCCATTTTATGCCTCCTCTAACTTAGAATCAATTGATTTAGCATAGCTTTCTTTTTCCTGCTGTGCATTTATTAATTCTGTTACTTCCGCCCTCAATATTGCAATCTGAGTTTCATATCCAGAGACTAGCTGTCCAATTCTTTCTTGCAGCGCATTAACAATCAATTCTAATTTTTCCATTTTTACCTACTCGGCTAGTGCATTTACGTCTGTAAGTTCTGAATTTAGAACAGACAGTTGATTATTACATTCTTCAATAGCATTACTTAAATTTGTAACAGCTTCTTCTACTGGTTCACTCTTATTGTTTTCAACAACAAGATCTATTCCAAGGCTATACTTTTTATATTCTATAGACTTGAGTCTTGCTTCAATAATTTGAATCTTGTCTTCTTTTTTTAATGTAGTCATTTTACTCCTCCTTGTTTATTATACCATTTAGGCACTATTAGTCAATAGTATTAACTATTTTAATATCCGCCACCTGTATACAATCTAGTTCCAGATACTCCAGGGCTAGACCAGGCTCCATTTCCGTTAGCATTTTTTGCACGAACATAATAAGTCTGAGTGCCATTTGGCGCATTAGTCCATAGTGTAGTAGATACTGCTCCAACGCTAGTGTCTGGCGTTGATGTTGGAGATGGTGGCCCGCCGTACCATATGTCATATCCAGTTGCACCAGCTACTGCATTCCAAGATATCTGGACTCCGTCATAACGATCTGAAGAACAGGTTACTCCTGTAACTTGTGCTGGACCAGATGCAAAGAATGGTGGGAAGAATGGTGGGAAGAATGGTGGGAAGAACGGTGGGAAGAACGGTGGGAAGAACGGTGGGAAGAACGGTGGGAAGAACGGTGAAGCTGTAGCATTAACTGTAACTGCAGCAGAACGTGAGGCAGTTGATGATCCACCTGAGTTAGTTGCCACTACGTCACAATATAAAGCGGACCCATATAGGGTTCTGTAGTTTGCTGGAGGCCTGTATGTTTGTCCTGTGCTTGTAAATGGAGATACAATACTTGCTGGTGCAGCTGGGTAAACGCTTCCTTGATCAAAGTATCTCCACTGATAAGAATACGATGATGGAGTATTTGTCCAGGTCCCATTAGTTGTTGTATAGGTTGTGGCTCCTTGAGTTCCAGTGCTAGGTGTTACAACTGGAGCTGTAAGTATTGTTGGAGCAACGACTGGCTTTATTGCTGCAATTAAAGTAAAGTTATCATCTACTCCATCTCTGCTAGTATTTCTAGTCATTCCTGCTACTGCAAAGTTGTCTGATGTTTGCAATGTAGATTCAGCCCATGTTTGGGTAACAACATTATTATTATAAACAGCATTAGTGCTGTAAGAATCTACCCCGTTACTAATAAAATTAACATCAACTATGTCTGAGTCATAATAAAATTTTGCTTGATATTCTGATATTTTTGTAGCATCTTGATACTGAGTGCCTTTCCATCTTATATAAAAATTTGTAGAGTCTGAATAATGATATAGGAAAGTTTGCACCTGGTCTCTCATTATAGGTGTTAAAAATACTCCAGTTATTGGTGGAGTTGATCCTGTTGACGTACTAGTTCCTATTCCAATAAAACCATTTGTTGATACATAAACATTTGTATTATTAGTAAAATTGCTTGGAAGAGTAACTCTTCTTTTAGCTAATGCCAACTGATTATTTGCATAGTAAGTATAGCTTAAAGAAGAAGTTGAGGATGTTGAAGTTGGCTTTGCTATAGAAGACAAGGAGGTCGGTGAGCCTGCAGTCCCAGCTCTAGTAGCTCCCGTCTGATTTAATCCAGAGTATGCCGTTACGCTATTTATAGATACAGTTGGATTAGAGGCCCCACCTACTGTAATGGTAAGTGGCATTGAATTTGTGTTTGATATATATGTGCCATTTCCTCCTGATGCTCCAGACAAGTTCCAGCTTACAGCCCAGCTTTGGGCTCCAGTTGTTGTGCTGACATTAACATTTATTTTTCTTGAATTTCCTTTTGCCAAAGTCATTGTGCTTATTGGAGAATTTGAAGCAGAAGGAGATATGCTTAAAATCGCATCAGATGTACCTCCAGTAGCAACAAAATTTCCTGAAGAATTATATTGATTTAATGTTGTTACTGCTTGAGTAATTGGTGCAGATATTGTTCCCCCCGTATTAGATCCAGCACCATAACTCAAAAGATCATAGGACTCAGTATCAGAAGGAAAAGATGCAGCCATTTCAACAAGAACTGTGTTTGATGTGGAAGAAACTCTAGTTTGTGTAGGCGCAGAAGGCGTAGTTACAGAGCTTACATTTGTTAATGAATATGTAAATGTACTTGGAGCTGAGGCAACTACATTAGTAGTCACTACTGAGACTTCAACACCAGTTGCAATACCTAGATCATAATCTGTTCCAGAGTTCTGTCTTGTTTCTGTAACATATAAATATTTACCATTGTCTGCTTCTACTGGAGTGTAAGATGCTCCATTTGCAAGAAAAGTTCCACCGACTGTTGTGTTTGTTGAATTTCTATGCCATTGTACAAACGTGCTACGTGGTTTGTATGCTTCTCCAGCTTCCCATGTTGATGAATATGTTATTGCTGTTCCAACTGACGGGCTATTTGTACTTAAGCTTGCTGTTAAATTTATAGGACTTTCTCTAATAACTTTTACTCTTGTTGAAAAAGACACACCATTGTATTGAGAGTTGGATGAATTGTTTGCTGTAACTTCAAATGCTAAATATTGCTCATCCGCATTTGCTGAGTTTGTTGATGTCCATATTGCATATGGTAATTGATCTTGTCCACTACCTGTAGAGTTTGGTGCTACAACAGACCAAGTTGTTCCGCTTCTTAAGGTTGTTAATAAGTCTGTACCGTTCTGATCGTAAAGTTTCCACTTGTATTGGTATGATGATGCATTCCATCCATTTAAATCCCAGTTAGCATTGTTTCCAAAATAGGAGTCGCCTATTCTAACTACTGGATAAGTGGCATTAGGCATTCTGGCTGCATATGCATCTGATGCAAGGTATCCAATATATGGAACTCTTGTAGCAAAAATTCCTGACAGGGGCCAAACCTTAAGCCACTGAGTAGTATTTTTAATCCATACGCCAGCTGCCGCCTTCCATCCACCAGATCCAGTAGTACTCTTAACAAAAAGATTAGTTATTTTTTTCCAACCACCAGAGCCCGTAGTGCTTTTAATAAAAATATCTGACATCTATTATCCTATGCGTACTGAATATATATGTCGCCACGGATGCCATCTGCAGCCGATGCTAGTTTAGGATCAGTACCCATACTTATATTTCTAAAAACTGGCTCAGTAAGAACTGCAGAAGAGAGATTTCTTACATACAAAGAATTAAATGTAGCATAAGCTGAATCTATTGTCAGCCCTCCAATGCTATTACCTGATGCATTAGTTACCTGAAGAGAAACTGATGAAGATGAAAGATTTAACATTCCAGCAGAAGCTGGAAAAGCAGAATAATCTCCGCCAGCACCAGAAGCAATAATTGTTTGATTTCCTGCATACACAAATGCTCTTCCAATAACAGCGGCGTTAGTTCCAAGCCATTCTAATTGATTGTTTGACGAATTCATTCTCAGGGATCCGTTAAAGTTTCCAGATGTCGATATAGTAGATCCAGTTATAGTGCCACCTGTTATTATTCCAGTAGAAGTTATATTTCCAGCAAACGTTCCGCTTGTGAATGTAGCTGCTCCAGATGTATTTATTGAAAATCCTGCGGAAGATATTCCAGCGGTACCTATTGTTATTGCTCCTGCACCAGCTGTTACATTTCCGAGAAATTCTCCTGCTGTGGCTTTAATTGTTCCTCTTACTTCAAGCACCTGCGTAGAATTTGAATACTTAACGTATGCAGAATCATTACCTATATTAAAAGCAGGATAAATTACTCCTGATTGATTTTCCCATCCAATAAAAAATCCTGGTGTTGTACTTGCATAAGAGCTTTTTGCATATGTTGTTCCGCTCTGGATATAAGATGAATAGATAGAACCACCATCATTTAATTTTGTTATTAAGTTAGATACTAAAGATCCGTCTACGCCAAACTTAACTGCTTTTGCCAAAGCATTCGTTGCGTTCTGGTTGGCCGTTTGAATAGCAGTTTCAGCTGCAGTGAGATCTCCATCTTTTAATCTAACCCAGGCTGCTGGAGTTACAGATGTACTCCACACTTTAAAATAATTAAAATTAATATCAAACCAAATATCTCCAGCTTTAGGAGATAATGGAGCAGTGGCTGAAGATGTTGTTGTTGATTTTTTTTCGGCTTCAGTAAGAGCGCTTGCTGCTTTTGTATCTGCTGCAGTTATATCAGAATCTTTCATTCTAGTCCATATAGTTCCATTATAAACTTTAAAATAATTAATTCCAGTATTTGTATCGTACCAGACATCACCTAAAATTGAATTTGTTGGTTGTGTTGGTCCATAAGTTGTTTTAGTTTTTTGATTTGCAACTGCTAATGCAGCAGCAGAATCTTGTGTTATTACCCATGCTGTTCCACTCCAAATTTTTAGCTGATTGCTATTTGCAGTATCTACCCAAGAATCTCCTTGCTTGTGCCCACCAGTTGGAACTGCGGGGGCAGTTCCTGAATAGTAAACCTTAGAAGAATCTGGGACTAAGCCTCCCAAAGAGGATCCAGATTCTAAAGTAACAACTCCAGATATAATTGCACCAGTTGCTCGCATCTGTCCATTGGCATTTACTTGGAACCCAGCATGTCCAGATGCTGCACTATTTATTGCTGGTGTTTCGGTATTGCCAGACCATAAAACAATGTCTGTTCCAGCACTTACTCTTGGTTTTATTCCAACATATGATCCAGAGTTTGTTGCAATAATAGATCCTGCTGAATTTAATGTAACTCCTCCTGCTGAAATTGTATTTGTGTCAACTGACCAGCTTCCAATTAATGCTTTTACTGTTGTAAATGTTGGAGATCCAACTGCAGCATTTGAAATAATTTGAGTTGTTTCTGTTCCTGAAGCATCATATGCAAATAGCCCAAGGTGGTTCAGTGTAACTTTATTTAACACATTGTCAGCAGTTCTGGCAATAAAAGATCCACCACTAGTTACTGTTACATTTCCACTTATCTTTCCAGACCTAGCATTAATATCACCAGTTAGATATAAATCAGTTCCATTGAAATACATGAACTGAGTATCTGTTCCAACTCTTAACTGTCCTGTTGTTAGCCAATAATTATTTTTGTTTCCCGTTTTATTTAATAGTATACCGTGATATCCAGTTGCTGGAGCAGCAGAGGTAGCTGGTGTTGTTGTAATGCTTGTGTTAATTGAATCTAATATTCCAGTACCAAATTTAAACTGGTCTCCAGTAGCGCCGCCGATTGATATGTATGATTTAAGTCTTGCAAGGGATCCTTCTGCTGTTGCTACTGAATCTTGTGCTGAAAAAGTTCCTGCTATTGAATATGTCTGAGTATTATTAAATTGATCAACAGAAGCAACTTGATAGTAATAAGTTGTATTTGGGATTAACCCCGAAACAGTAAATGAAACTGAATTTCCTGTTGATGGATTGTCTACATACCCATACTCATAAACTTGATTTGATGTTTGTGTAGTCCATCTTATTCTATACCCTCTACAATCTGTATCGTTAGATTTTGTAAAAGTTATTGTTGATTGAAGACTAAATCCAGTTTTATCATTTGCATCTACGGTAGCTGTTGCAGAAATATTTGTTGGATTTGTTGGGGCAGTAGTATCCGTTGGATCTATTTTGTCTGGAGTTACTGTTACAATATTACTATAGCCAGTAAATCCTCCTAGCTTTTTAGAAAACTTTGCCCTTACCAGCCTTGCTAAAGAATTAGTTGTAGCAATATAAGCTGGATTTGAAGATGTAACAAACGGAGTTGAGCTCCAAGTAACTCCTGAATCTGTGCTCTCTTCAATATAAATTTTATCAAATGCGGAGTTCGATGTATAAGAAACGTTATATGCCATTGGAGCTTTAACTGCAGATATAACTGGAGCAGTAAGTGGATCTGCATATTTTGTTAGGGCATACCCAGTTACAAGACTTGTCTGTAAATTTTTATCTCTAACATAAATAAAGCTGGCGTAGTCTATTTCAAATGCTGTAAACTGACCAAACACTTTTTGTAGCTGGTTAGCAGATATAGTAATTTTTTGTTCTAACGGTGGAAGTTTATCTTTTTCTACAGCCGTCCACCAAGTAGCATCTACATCATTTGTTTCATCGAGTAGCTGTAGTCCAAATGAATCTGCCAGAGTATTATCATTAGTGGCATCTTTAAATGTAGGGTCAAATTTCCAAAACAGGGATAGGTTTCCAGATACATCCCATGTATGTCTTACATCATACACAGCCTTTGGCTGCTTTAGCATTGTTACGCAGAATTCATTTGAGAAAAGTGAAAAATCTCCATTTTTTGATTCGGCTTGAAGTTTTACACAGTATGTTGTTTTCTGTGTAGCATTAATTTGTATGAGGCCAGATTTTGCAAAAGACGTTGCGTATTGAACAAACTCTGTCCCAAAGTCTCCACCTTTAATCCAAATGTTTACCTGCTTAAAAATTGATTCTAAATACTCTGCGCCGCTTGAGTCTTTGCCGTTCCAGTTAATATAAAGTATTGAGTTAATTGCATAAAGGTCAGCTGAGACAAATTTAGGAGCGAGCAGGCCTTCTTGTTGAGATGTTGTAAAATTATATCTATCGGAATATTCGCTTGCGCCTTTTGTTTTATCTAAATAGGACCAGGCTACTTGCAGTGAATAGTCTGTCTCAAAATCCAGATCTGAAACAACTATATCCCAATAGTCTCCGTCTTGGCTTTGGCTAATTCCTAAATCTGGATATTGTTCTGACACACTAAACTCCGAACGATAGGTCTAGTTTAAATTCTATTGCTGCTTCTCTTCCATTTACTTTGATCAGAGTTGAATCTAATATAGATCTAGCAATTAATCCATATGCTGGATCAAACGTATCTTCATCATTAATTCTTAATCCATCCATAGATACATATGTTTGAGCAGATGTTGGAGTAACAACAATTCCTAACTTAACAACACTTTGTGGATTAAATGTTCCTACTGATACTCCAGTAGACATGTTTAAACTTTTAATATTATATCCGACTGAATGTCCAGTAAATGTAAACTGCATATAATCAGTGTCTGAGCTATACAGTCTAACCTTTAATGATGATAGGTTTGCGTCATTTGCCTTGTATGAAAAACATAATGTATCTGATGGATCATATCCAGATACATCTAGGCTTCCAAGTTCATAGGTGTACTCTCTAGCAGCCGCCGCATTTGAACCAAATATCAGCGAGCTGTCTCCAATTCTATAATTGGTTTGATCTAATGCTGGCTCAGGGTTCCATTTGTATGGCAACTCAAAGTTAGATATAAACTTGCTATCGTATAAATTTCTCGTATAAGATTCTCCTGAGTATATTCCTATCTCATTAATCTTACCTGCAATATTTGTAGGAATTGTAGCAGAATAGATAACTGTATATTTGGGTGGTGATACGGATGTGTCTACATCTATTCCACCCTGTCTAATTGGAACTCTATAAAATTCAAATCCTAATCTTGAGTTTGTATCGGACAAAGGGTACTCAAGAGATGATCCAGTTGCAATACCTAATGCCATTTGCTTTGAATCAAAAGTTGAATTGCCTGCAACAAAATTGGTTAAAAATCGTTTACCAAATTTAGTTATCATGATCTTCCCCCCTGTGTATCTGACATTGTTAACGTGTAAAGGAATCCATCTATTTCCTCATCACTTGAATTATAAATTCTAAATTTTGCTCTTACTCTTTGTGTTTTAGAAGAATCATCATAAGTTTCAAATCCTTTAAACACTATGTCTGAAAGCTGTGGCCTTTTGACATTTGGAGGGAAAGATGGTCCTGGGCCTCCGCCGTCTGAGCCACCACTTGAAAATGGAAAAGGGTTTTCAAGCGCTCTTGTTTCCCTAATCTCACCCTTCCAGACTGCGGCAAGGCGTGGGCTATCGTCAAATATGACCGCAATTTTTCCTACTTCAATTCCCATTTATTTATTATACCATTACGTTATTAGATAGCTCTACACGAAATTGTGGTAGTAATCCCTTCTGAATATTCTAAAGTACACTTAGTTACTAGGTATTTAGCGCTAGATTCTGACATCCCCAATATTGGATACTTTATGCTAACAATATCTCCAGCAGATATTAATGGGTTACCGAAAACTGTCATGTCAACAAACCTACCCTTATTTAAAGAGTTTGATTTAATCCAATTTGCAAGTTTTTCTGCATCTTGTTCATTCTGAATCCATGAAGACTCAAAGATTACAGATTCCTTATTTTGGGAATCTTCTGATTGGTCCGTCTTATATTCTATAGCAGAGGATCGGCTAATCTTATTTCCAAGTACATAGAAAGTTGTGTAATCGCTATCATGCAAAACAACCGAGGTGGATGTGTTGTTTAAAATATAAGTCTCCGCAGAAAATGGCTGGAGCCTTTGATCAAGAACTGTGGCGTAAGGATTTTTGGAAGTTCTAAACATAATAGGCAGAGCGGGCCTTTCGTCTGGGTCATAAGCAATTTTTACTTTTCTTATTTCTCTTGCAGTTGTTCCAAACTCAATTAGGGATCCATCTTGATCTGCTACGGTGTTTGCATTGTTATAAATTAAATCTCCGTATAACATAGAGATTGTGTCGTCTGCATAAGAGCCAACATGTTTGTATGACGCCACTCTATTTCTTTCATTATAAAGAGTTTCATCAATACTCTTCCCGTATAGAAAATCAAAGTAAACCTGGCCTTGACCGCAATGGACTGCTAAATTTTTTGTAACAGTAAGTGGTGGAATATATTGGCTTGTAGAATCGCTTCCAGCATCAACTGCTGTTAGTTTAAACCCATTAATAAAAACAGTAATTGTATTTTTAACCAATGTTCCTGATGTAGTTTGAGATTTAACAATCACATCTATATTGTAAGATTGACCTGCATACACTCCAGCCAAAGTTTTTGGAGATGTTTGCTGACCATCTTTTAAAACAGTAATCTTTCCATTTTGAACTTTTACAATCATTATATCGTTTTCTAAAAGAGCATAGGCTGTAGTACGGACTAGAACGTAGTAACCATTTTGGCCAGTTGAGTCTAAGCAAAATGCAATACCTCCAACCTGCGATGGGCTTACCAATTGACTATCAAAAAACATTCTAGTTCCACAAGCCATGTACAACGATCCTGTGTTAATTGTATTAAATGGCTTTAGTAACAGATTAAATGATTTTTTGTCTTTATCTAAACTTGATACCGTTATAAAGCTTTTAGCTATACTGTCAAGTTTTGAATTTGCTGGTGCTGTTATATATCCTGGAGGTACTGTTTCTTTTGCAATATCTGGAGTTGCCAGCTTAATTGAATAAGATTTAAATTTATTTGCATCATTTTCACCTATACCATTAACATAAGAGGTTAAGCTTTTCTTATGATCTTTCTTAGATGTTCCAAGGGCATTTCTTGTTTTAATATTATATTCACCAGTTGGATAAAAATATTTAGACCCTGGTTTTGCCAAAGCTTCATACTTCCAAAAATCTGATTGGCTTTTCATTAGAACTCTAACTGGTGATCCACCTACTGCTGGTACATATTGATACCAAAGCCCGTCGTACTCAATAATCTCATCGTTAATTAAAACATAACCACTAAAAGCATCTAACACCTTATCAATTCTTTCTGAATTTACTGTATTTGGAATTAGCTTAAACATTGGGCTGCTATCTACAATATCGTCAGCCAGCCTGCCAGCTCCAAGAAACGAATCGGAAGATGTCCAAAGAGGCTGGCTAGAGGTGCTATTTACTGAAGTAGATGCTGAAGAGTATCTAACGGTAACTTGATTTGCAGAAAATATTTCTCTTGATGACAAGCTGGCGATACTTGGTGCATAATCAACAACATCTCCGCTCTTAATTTCTTTGTCTGTAAACACCCAACTTGATGGAGTGGTTGCATCATAAATTACATTTCTGCTATAAAAGTTTAAAATATTATTTTCATCTACAAATGCGTTCATTTGAATATCTCTACATAATTCTTGTAATACTTCCCAAACTGTTTTATCACCGTCACACCACCAATAAAATAGAGATGGAATTGAATCATCATCAACTTTGCCATCAGTCATTTTTATATTAATATTATAAGTAGAAAAACCGACAGAATCAAGTACTCTTTTTATGACTGAAGTTACTGGTGAATCTTGAACTAATAATTGTGGGCACATGGTATCTTGTAATATTTTTGCTGCATCAGTTGCATCAATAGAAGCTTCTCCAAATTCAGAAAGAGTCCATGAGTTAGTATAAAATACACCCTGAGTTACTTTTTCTAAAGACTCTCCTTCTCCAATATTAAGATATGGCTTTATAATTGCATTTTTAAATAAATACAGTTTTGTATTATCTATAGACTCTTTTACGTTATACTCCATAATTGATCTAGATGTATCACCATGTTGCCTAAATAAAGATAAGCTTAAATAGTTTGCTGTAATTACTCCAACTGGAACAATAGAGTCGCTATCTGCTGTTGTTTCTTTATTGACAGTAAATGATACTATATCTGAATCTAACGATACTACCCACCTTGGACTTAATTCAATTACACCTAGTAATTTACCATTCATTCTGTTTGTTGCAGTTAAAGTTATTTTCTTTAAATACTCAGTTGTAGTATATTCATCAGGTTCATCTGTTGACCATGCAGTTCCATTATAATATATTACTGCCTCCCCGCTTGAATTAAGCGTAGTGCCAGAAACAGATATTACTGTATTGTCTTCTTTGACTCCACTTATTGTCCAAGATAATGGGGTGTCGTGATTAGTTTCAAACCTTGCAACAATTTTATTTGCAGGAACTAATTTCACTGTAGTCTTTGCTTCGTTTGAAAAGTATTCTAAAGAGACACTAATGTTTGTATTTTTAGGAGCAAGCCAGTATTTATACGTCATCTCTGAGCCAGGATAATATAGTCTAGGCTTGCCCAAAAAAGCTACATCCCTAGGATTTTCATACAAATCTTGACGTGGTGAGTCTGTTTGTTTTTTAGTTACAGGATCCTGTGTATAAACTAAATATTTAATTCCTGGAGCTAATGGTCTAAAAGGTTTATATATTGTATCTATTGGAAACAACTTTTTAAAAGCAGCTGAATATGTATTAACTATATCTGCTGGGGTAGTTGTTGCTTTTATATATTCAACCATGGAGTTTAAGTTATATTCCATTGTTGCGCTTGCAGAAATTGGTATTGATGACCCCCGCTTAATTAAATTCTTAGTTGTATCGCTTACGGTTATCATACCTGCTCCATTGATATAGATACGCTCCAGAAGGTCTGCAAGCCTCTTTTAAGGACAGTAAAGTCACATGAGGTAAACATTACCGTATAAGTATAATCATCAGCTAAGGTTCCAGCATCAGCAGTTATTAGGGATGGATTAAATACTGTTGGATTTAGTTTTATCCTAAAAGATCCTCTTCCTGCAGCTGATTCATAAAAATTCTTTATATCTTCTGCACCCCAGCCGCCATCTACTGTTTCATTTCTAAATGATGGCAGCATTTCCCAAGATGCACTTATGTTTAGCTTATCAGCAATAAAATATTTTCTTAGAGTTCCATTTGACATTCTTTGGCTAGACTCAATTCTATTTGTAGTTATAGCAAGTGGGTCTCTATTATGCTCTGTAACTCTTCTAAATTTTAAAACCGCTCTATCCTCGTATGGTATCGGCCAAGTTTTTGTTAGAGCATCATAGGCAGGATAAACATTTCCTGGTGGAGTAATTGTTTCACCCTTGTAGTTAAAAGTATTGTTTGCAGTATTAATTGCAAATGGGTCAAGTGCTTCAATATATAGCACAGATCCTTTTCCTAAGTTTTGAAAACTCATTGCCCACCAACCCTTCTATTTACTCCTGCTGCCATTTCCTTTAATCTCATTTCTCTATGTATTTGAGTTGCAACATCTTGTGCTGTTACATTAGTTCCATTTAATTCTACGTTAATATTATATACTGAACCTGATACAGCCGCCGATGCATTTGGATTAAATGGGTTCATATTGGCTGGGATAACAGCTTCATCTTTATGAAGCATTGCCAACATATTTGCAGGAACCATATTAATTCCATTTTCAAATTGAGGTACTCCCAATCTAGAAAATGCAGTGCTTATAGAGTTAGTAAGGTTTAATCCAGTGTTGTTTATGTATCCGCCAGCTGCATCACTTGTGTGCCCATAATTATTTTCTGACCAGATGTTTGACCCTGGGCGTGAATGTGGTGCCCTATTTGCAATCGGTGGGAGATAAGGGTTTTCCCAAGCCCAAGTAGCTGGGACATCGTTGCCTTGTTTCATCAAGCGAAGTAAGTCTTTGTTATCTATCATTTCTACATAGCTTCCGTGACCAAACGGGTACGAATTGTATGTGCGATTTGGATTTTTTCTCCATGCCATTAATGACTCGTAATGCGCTTGATCTGCTGCTTTTATAGCTAGCCTCTGCTTTTCCATACGAGCTGCATGTTGTGCATCATAGGCTAACTGAGCTTCGCTTGGTTTTGGAACAGAATATGGTGTAGGAGTATAAGGTTTTCCAGGTATTAATTTTGAACGCAATGCTGCCAGCCTGCTATTTGCAGCATTAGATACCAGGGAGGCTAAAGTAACTTTGCCAGGGGATATGAATGGCATGTTAGGCATAATTCCTCCAATTGCTTCGGAGTAACCTACACCATCTGATGTTCTTTGCTTAGAATGCTTTATTCTAGTAATAGATGCGCCGTATTCATTCATAAATCTTGCTATGCCAAGCTTTCGGTGGTTGTGGTTTACTCCTATCAATCTAATTGTTCCAGTTATAGAATCCCAAGTTATATTGCCTGCAACTGAGCCGTCTGGAGCATACACTTCGATATTGTGCATTGGGCCAACCCACTCGTTTCCGTACATATTTTCTTGGATTCCTGAAATTCCGCTTTTAAAAGTTGACTCTGGTGGGTACTGATCTATTTGAGCTGGCTTAAATTTAAATGAATAATCTCCTTTAGGTGTTGGAAATGTTCCAGTATGCTCTGTAAGATTTCTAGCTTCTTTCAAAAGATCTTCATATTTAACAGTACCTAATTTTTCAATTGGCGTAAACTTGCCAGCCTTTGCAAGCTTCTCTGCTTTAATCATTGCTGATTCATATGGGGATAATGCAGATGGCCCTAGTAAAGTTTCTTTAATCTTGGCATTTACTTTTATAGGAGTAAAAGCATCTACTGCAATTTTTGACGTGATTGGCTTAGTGATAGGCCTTGTAAGTTTTGATGCCAGCCCAAGTCCTGGCAATACTCCAAGAACGTCTGCAGCTACACCCAGATTCTGACTTCCAAAAATTTCTGGGCTTGTTTTATTTTTTAAATTGAATGCTGAAGTGTATCCAGTTAACATTTGTGCTGTTTGTAATGCCGCTAAATCTGTTTCAGATTGATCTATTTTAGGAGCTGATATATTTTTATTAAATGCCTTACTTGCTCCAAATCCAAACATGCCATTTGTAATTGATGCAAACACGTTTGCTGGATTAAATCTGCTAAAGAAGTTTCCATGCTTATGTCCTACTGGACCGCCTTTATGGTATCCCTTGGCTTTATCTAGGTTATAACTAGTAATATAGTCTTTGAATTTTTTATATTGTACAGAATTTGGGAGCTCTTCTGGTTTAGATACATAAGCTGCTGGATTAAATTCTTGAAGTCCTTCTTGCCACATCTGGTAAATAGTTTTTGTTTTTTCAGGCATATTTGGAGAATTATCTATAAAGCCTTTTAGGAATTGTGGATTAAGTCTTAAAGGAAGAGCTAAAGCATTTTGCTCAAACATTCTAAAAGTTTTAAAGTATCCTCTTAAATTATCTGTTCCTAGGCCTGGACCGTATGTATTGCCAATTTTTGAAGCCAGCATTTTATCTTTTAGGCTCTTGCTATTTACAAAGTTTAGGTATGCTTTAAATGTATTTTCGTCAGCAAAGGCTTCAGCTGCTCCGTTACTCCAAGCAATGCTATCAATGTCTTTTTGGCCAATTGCATAATCTTCCCAGGTTGCAAAACCAAGACCCTTTTGCTGTTTTTCTGCATTTACATAGACAGATTCGTATCTATCTGCTAAATCATATTTACCAGATTTGCGTAACATTTCAAGTGTTCTTTTAAATGTGTTGTGCGTTTCAAAATCAAAATGATGCATTGTTTCATGCACTGCAGTTTGACCACTTGTTTTATGATTTGAATTAAGAAGAATATGCGGAAGCAAATTTTCATAATTAGAAGATTTATCTGCAAACCTAGGGACATACTGCCCTGCAACGTTCCATGGTAATTTTTCTTCTTTTATTGCTGGTAAAGATACATCTCCAAGCACATCTGATAAAAACTTTTGCATGTTCTTAGCACTTATATTTTTGCCCTCATACTTAGCAGCATTAAAACTAGATAAAGGACCAGTTGGTGTTAGATTAATATCTGGTGTAACTAATTTAGATTTTGCAGCAAGACCTGGTAATTTAGTTATCTTGCTAAGCCCTCCAATAAGTGGAAGTACGCCCAATACGTCTGCTGCGGTTCCTAGCTTCTGGCTTCCAGCAATTTCTGGGCTTGTGCTATTTTTTAAATTAAAAGCAGATGTATATCCAGAAAGAAGCTGTGCTGTTTGAAGAAGCGCTCTATCTTTTTCTTGCTGAGTCATAGTAGACTGAACATTAACATTCTGGTTTACAGCCTTAGATGCACCAAAGCTAAACATGCCAGAAAGCATTGAGGATATTGAATTTACTGGATTAAATCTGCTAAACCAATTACCGTTTTTATTTTTATTGCCTACTGGGCCGCCATTAGCAAAGGTTAGCCATGAACCAGCGCCATAAACACCGTTTCCAATTCCGCTCATAGAAGCACCAGAGCCTGCGTAACGCATTGGATCCTTGTCAAGACCCATTCCTGGTCCACTATACTTAACAGGCTGCTCGGCTATCTGATGCCAGTAATCTGAACGATTAGCTATTTTTCCGTCAAACCTAAGACCTGGTATCTCTGTTCCGCCCCAGATATCTTTACCCTTAGCAGGACCGTATCTTAGCGCTCCCCATCTTTGAGTATAAGGGCTTCCTGATGGGCTTCCATCACTCCAGTAATCTGGCATATCTTCAGGATATGACTTCCATTTGAATAGAGACCCTGGTAAATTTCTTCCGTGTCTATGACCAACTGGCCCTCCCTTATGCAACCTTTGTGCGTTTAATGCATCAAGTGTCTCTACGCCGTACTTTGCAACAGAAGATGCTTTAATTACATATTCACCATCTGAAAGCATTGCTGGAATAGAATCTGATGTTCCAGTTCCTGGGCCTGTAACCTTACCGCCGATGGCATATGTTGGACTAGTATTTTTTACAAACTTAACAGTTCCATCATTTAAAACTATGAATTCTTTTAGAATTCCATTAGACTCTTTTAAAGTAAATTGCTGTCCTGCTTTATATCCCTTTTCTTTTGCAAACTTATTGATCTTTCCTTGTTGGGACGGTAGCAATGTGTTTATAAGCATATCCATACCGAATACATCCTTTGATTTTCCGCCATATACTGTTTTAGAGGTACCTTTTAGTGCAGCAACAATTTCTTCAGTCATTGTTTTTATCGAGTAGCCTTTACCTCCAGTAATCTGAGTAGCCATACTTGATACCAAAGCAACATCTCTATCAAGGATCTTCAATATATCTTTATTTAGAGTGGTAATTGTTGTTGAGGTTACACCACTGGTTGTAGAGGCAGGTGAACCAGGAGATTCAACATAAACTTTCTTTATTGTTCCATCTTTATTAAAGTACTGGGCAAAAGATTCTCTTATGGCTTTTGCAGTTTCACTTGATCCAGTTCCTGCTGCGCCTACTTTTTTAAGCAGGTCGCTTAGCTTACCAACAAGCTCTCCCTCCGCTTTTCTTTTTGCTTCGCTTTCTGGCATCATGCTATTTGTTATTCTTAAAGCGGTTATCTCATCGTAAGTTGCTTTAAATCCTTTAACTACATCCATAACTGCAGCAGCACTTGTTGCATTATCTTGTCTGTTTTGGAAAGCAATTGCTTTTTTATCAGCTGCAGCTTGCTTTGCATCTATTTTCTTTTGCTCAATAGCTTTTAGTCTAGCTGCTTCATCTTGTATTGCTTTTTCAGCTAAGTCTGCCTGTCTATTAGATGTAAGCTGGTCAATGTTTATTCTTGCTCTGGCTGCACCAGAAACATCTCCACGAGCAACAGCGTCTGCATACTCTATTTGAAGTTTTTGCAATTCTAATGCATAGTTAGATGCGTCTTGAGTTGCTCTTAAAGATTCTAATTTTTTATTTTTTTCATCTTCAATAAGGCTAATTTTTTTAGCAATTAATTTTATTTCTTCTTGAATGTTTCTTTGTGAAACAGCAGCTGCTTTTTGTGAAGCAGCAGAGGTAGCTAAAATTGATTCTTGTAGTCTTTTTAATACTTTACCAGTTGCTCCATATGTATTTTCACTATTGCCAGCAGCAGTTAAATCAGCAATTCCTGATCCAATTGCTGCAGTAAATCCAGCTAGCTTTATAGCTAAATCAGCATCAATACTCTTTAAGTCAATACTGATTCCAGAAGTAAACAGTTTAGTTTTTGCTATAATTGACTTTAATGTATCAAACTCATTTATAATCTTTTCTAGCTCTGGGCTCATCTCTTTCAAAGTCTGGTAAGTATCTTTGCCAATTGGAATATTAAATTCAGGTATATTCTTTTCTGTGCTTGCCAACATTGTTTGATATGCTTCAAACTCATCAATAAGATCTCCTTGAGCATTTTTTGTTCCAATGAGCGCTTGAGTGCCTGCGTTAACTATGCCAATCATGCTTTCAAAACCAGATACCACCGCCTTTTTCTGTGCGTTAGCATCTGCAAAAGTTTGACCATAGCTATCAAATAGGTTCGTTGAGAAACTAATTGGATTAAGCAGATCGCTTGGTTGAAAGTCAATATTGTCTTTCCACAAAGAAAATGATGATTTATTTCCATTTATGGTTTTTACTAAGTTGCCAACAGCAAATTCTGCCGCAGAAGATTTGTCTTCAATTGCGCCGAAGCCTTGATCGGCTAGCAACTTATAAGCCTGGGAGGCCTTTTTACTATTAGCAATAGCTCCATAAATCATCGAGTTTGCTTGCTCTACGCTTAATCCTCCTGCAACATATTGTGCTTTTTGATTATTTATTAATCTTTGAAGTTCTCCTGTGCTTGAAGTTCTATTAATTGATTCAATTAAGTCTTTAAGAACCTTGCCCTCTTCTTTTGCTTTTTTCATTTCATCTACAGACTGAGGTATGCCAGGCATACCGATTGAGTTATTTTTTGATCCCTGAGCAGCAGCATTTGCTAATTTTTGCTTTTCAATATAGTCTGAAAGGTACTGATTAAGATTAAAGTATTTAATTCCAGCTTGTTCGGCACCATCTGCAGTAATAGATAAACCCATTGCAGCATCTTGCTGAGCATTGTTGTATTTCTTCCATACATCAAGCCCTGTCAAAACAATTGCTAGAACTGTACCAAGGGCTTTAAACTTTGTAACAAAGTTACTGGCAGAAGCGCCTACTGCAGAAATTGCATCTTTAACACTTTTAAAAGCTTTAATTGATGCCACTACAGAAGTTGTGGTTGACTTTACTGCGCTTCCCATTGTTTTCCATGGCAACATAGGAATTATAGTGGTGGCACCCATAAGAGCTAATCCAGCCGTCATCCCGCTCATACCCAAAACTTTTTCCTGTTGCATTAATGACATGGCGCCCATAGAGCCAGCCATTCCGATACCCATTTGGGCACCCATGCCCATTCCGCCTCTTACCCTAGTGTCAATTCCTGCGGCTTTTGCAGCCTTTGTGTCATAGATCTTGCCACTTGCATCCATGAACTCTCTGCGTCTATAGCCATAAGTTCCTACTTTACGACTCTTGACTCCATCTTCTCCAGAGTCTTTCCAAGCGCCAACTGCTCCAACGTTTCCTACACCAGCGCCTGGGCCAGACATATACATAGGCATCATTTGTCCTGGATATGCGGCAGACAGCCTCTTAGACTGCTCTCTTAAAATTCCTTCTCTAATAGTTCTTGTAGTTGTTCTTGCAGAGTTTATTCGTTCTTTTGCATAATCTGCATAAGCTGAACTCAGATATTTTCCTGAATTCATAATTCCGTATCTTAATCCTACTGTGCCTAATTTAATTGAGTCAGTTAAAGATTTAAAAGATTTAGTTATTCCTGCTGGAAGCTGACCAATTTGTGAAAGTCTTAAGGTGTTTATAGCCTGCTGAGATTGTCCAGTTTGCGATGCACCAAATGCGTTTCCAAAAACTCCAGCTCCGCCAACATAAGGAATTTGTTGTACTTGCATTTGAGGATTACCCGAAGCTGTATATCCAGATCTAGATACAGGTGTTACTGATCGCTCAGCCTTTAATCTTTCCTGCTGAGCTCTTTTTGCTGGATTTCCTGATACTCTAGATCCATCTTTTTTACGTCCATAAGCATATCTACTTCTTTGAACAGGGCCTCCACCAACTGGGCCTCCAGCATTAAGATATTTTGGATTAACGTGCATTGCATGATACTTAGACCAATCAACATCCATTCCTTCTTCAAATCTCTTAAGCAATGCATCATAAGGCTTTCTATCTTTTTTAGGAAGAGACTTGATATATGACTTTAATTGTGGATATGCGGCTTCCATCTTTTCTTTAATCTTATCGCCATATTCTTTTGCAGTCATCTTTGCAATAATAGGAGCGGTATCACGAGCAAAATCTTTTCTAGATCCACCCTTGACTTGCAACAAGTTTGCCAGCGCCATCTCTTCCATAGAAGGCATAGTTTTTGCAAAATCATCATTCATAGATGCTTTAGCTAGGACCCCACCATTACCAACATCTGACAATCTTCTTCCGTGAACATTTGATCTAGACAAATCTTTATTTGCAAGAATCATAGAAGCAATAAATTGATCCAGAACTTCATCTTGACTAAACTTTCCAGGCACTGATGTATTTGGATTAATGAAGCCTTCATCGTAATCTGACTCTGCTCCAAGAAATCTAGACTTGCCAGTTGGGTCCAGTGGATTGCGAATTGATTTTGCAACTTGAACTGGAGTTTCAAGACCTAGGATTCTTCCAATTTCTGTTCCACGCATTTCTGCTGTTAAGCTAGGTTCATTTGGAACCGCTTTAAAGAACACCTTTTTCTTTTCTTCGTTTTGATAAACCCCAGCAACTCCAGGAACTGGGAAACTTCTTCCTGTGCTTGGTGTTAGCAAATGACTATACGATGCTGGAATATATCCAGCAGGCGTTACAGCTGACATTTCACGAGCTTGCTGCAAAATCTTAAGTTGTTGTGCTGGTGCTAATAGTCTTAGAGCTGGTGATACAAATCCATAATTTTTTCTGCTTCTTGATATATGACCACCTGGAATCATTCCGCCAGAATTCCATGCTCCCGATACAAGAACTGGTCTTGGAGGTCTTCCAGCCAATATCCATTTTGATCTTTTTACTGCTGCTTCTAAAAGCATGCCTAAAGAATTTTTTTGATCTTTATTTGCTCTTACTACTCTGCCAGATTCCCAGTCAGCCTTGCTTTTAATTTTCCCATCATCTTGTAGTGCTGCATATATATCGTCTACGCTTGCAAACTTGTCCAAACCTGTTTTCTTTAATGCTATGGCAAGGTTTTCTTTTGCATCTGCTGAACTTAAGTTTAAAACATCTCTTGATAACCCTATAGTTTCAAGTGTGCTCATTACATTATTTATACCAGCAGGTATTACAGCACCAACCCCCATATAACCACTGGTTGTATACCCAACTAAATCTTTACGTGCAAAATGTGCTTTGTCGTGCAGTCCACCAATAGATGGGGACCCATCAGATGCATTTAAAAATGTTGTTGGAGCAATTGCTGCTATAAGATCATGCACTCCAGCAAATTTTTTATTTGCTAGCATTGCTTTTCTAACGTCATTTAGTTGCCAGTTTAAAGCTTTGCTACTACTTCTTGGGTATACCGTTTTCCCATCTTTTTCGAAGCCCTCTGCATCTTTAACACGGGGAACCATGCCATCTCTTTCTAGTCCCTGGACCTGCTTAATTCTTATTTTTACAAAATTTTCATCGCTTCCGCCAGCTTGAGCCTTAGCCTTATCAAAATTGCTTGTTGCAATATTTATAGCTTTATCAATTGGCAACTTATTGTGATAAGATAATTCAGCGGCGTCAAGCATGATCATTCTTACTCTTATATCATCTTCATATCTTGGGTTATTAATAAACTTTAGATACTCTCTATACTGTCTCTTAAAGTTTTGTTCTTTCATTCTAGCTTGAGCAGATTTAGACATCTTTTTACCGTATGAATTTACGCCCTTCATTATCTGCCCGCCAAAACTATATCCGTTATTGGCTGCATCCACTGCTGCATATAGATCAGGCATTCTTTGTATCTGAGGACCAAAGACTGTTTCCCGTGGAGTAAGTGCTGCTGTTATGCTTCCGCCATCGTTTAAGTAGGTAGATGGAGCCATTGCAACTAATGCAGCATTTGCTGGATCCATTGAGGCTTGCTGATTTAAAACATATCCGCCTAGAGGAACGCTTCCCAATCTATCATCATAACCAATTGAAGAAGGTCCAGAAACCATAGTCTTGCTTGGACCAAATGATTCTATGTCTCCACCGATGTTAAACTTAGGCAGCCTTGTTGTCTGAATACTATATGGTGCTCCAAAAGTTCTAACACCACGTAGTCTTCCAAATTCTTCCATGACAGAAGCATTTGTTTTTTTCTTATAAAGATCTCTTAATGTAAACTGACCATTTGCATCAACAACTGGTTGGTCCATCATAGGAGCTCTTGTTAAATCAATTCTTCTTCCTCGACCAGCGGCATATGCTGTTACTGCAGAGCCCATATCTGCTTCTATCTGTGCATTAAGTGCAAGTATTCTTGCCTTAGCTTGCTCAACTGTTATTTCTGCATTTCTCATTTGTTGCACAATAGATGCTGATTGCGTTGCGGCACTATCTGCAAATCTTTTAGTTATAGGCAGAATATCATCAAATGTGTCTAGCAGCTCTGCGCTTACAGTTCCACCCATAGCAATTGTCTTTTTGAGCATTGCAACTTCTTGTTCTGTCTGCATTCCTAGTGTTGCCATTAATGCATGGAACTTAGCTGCTTCTCCTGGAACAATTCCTGTTGATATTCCCTTTACGCTTGTTAGTCCTTCAATGTTTGGAAGCCTATCGTGCATGTACATTTGAGGAGTTCTTGATATGCCTCTATTAACTGGGATAGCTCCTGGGACTCCGCCAAATATAGTTGCAGGATTATTTAGATCTCTTGGTCTAATATGAGACATTGCTCTAGTGTTAGGATCTCCAACATATGGATCGTTAGGGTCTACAACTCTTCTTCCGCCAACCATCACTGGGTTACCAGCAACAGTGCTAACTCCTCCATTTACTGGAACTGCATTTTTCATTGATGCCGCTTGTAGACTTTGATAATCTAAAACAAGCTTTTGTAACGCATTGTGAAGAACTTGAGCTGCTGCTGCATCTGAATAAAATGCATTTTCAACCATAAGTGCTGCTTTTTCAGCAGCAATAATTTCTGGAGTAAGCATCTTCCAGCCATTGGCCTTCATAAAGAATGCTCTTAGTTGAACAACTCCCTTAGTTATATATCCAAAGAAGTTTGCAAGCACACCAGTTAACATAATAAGAGGACCAACCAGTGCTGTAAATCCAGCTAAAAATGTTAATCCCTTTTTAATTGGGTCAGGCAACTTAGTAAAGAAATCTAAAATCTTTGTAGCTGCGCTTATAAGCTTGGTAGCAACTCCAAGAAACTCTTCTCCAACATCTGCAAGCTCTGCTTTAAGGCCTTCTATAGCCCTCTTGTATTTACCAGATGCGGACTCTGTAACCATTTTTAATTCTCGGCTAGCAACTGCTGCTAAATCTGAAGTGCTTGCTTTCATTAAATCTAAAACTTGAAGAGTCTGGCTACCCTGCTTTCCTAAGTTGTTAAGCAATGCGCTCATTCTTGCAAATTGGAACTTACCAAACATTTGCTCCATTGCTCTTGCTTTACTTAATGGATCTAAACCATCAAGAGCTTTCTGCAAATCCATAAGCAAGCCAGTTGTATTTCCAGTATTTTTTGCAACCATTCCCATTACATCTATGCCAAAATCTGACATCATGCCAACTGTTTGTTTTGTTGGGTTAATAAGTGATGCTAGACCAGACTTTAAAGCATTGGCGCCTTCTGATGCGCTAATTCCACCTTCTCTCATTGCAGTTAAATAGAGAGCTAAATCTTTAACACTTCCTCCAAGCTGTTGAATTACTGGTCCAGCTTTTGGGATAGCCTCTACTAGGTCATTAAGAGTTGTTGAAGTTTGGTTTTCAACTGCGTTGAGAAAGTTAATTGATTCAGTTAGTTGTTGAGTATTTTGCTTAAAAGCTGTCTGAATAGAAAGAGTTGCTTTCATTGCATCTTGTCTATCTACTTCACCGAGTATTGCTAGTCTTGTTGTTTCTGCAATTGATCCAAGGAGCTCGTCACCAGTTTGTCCTGTTGCCGCGATATCAGCACCTAGCGCAATAGTTTCTTTAAAAGATGCACCCATTGTCTTAGATAAAACTTTTGCTGTTTCAACAACTTCTTCTCTAATTGCTCTTAAATCTGAAGCGGATGTAGCTGCAAGACCGCCATAAACTTTTGTTAATCTTACAAGCTCTGCGTCTGCTTCTCTAAATGCTTTTCCAGCTGCCGCTCCAAACATAGTTAGAGGAACTGTGAGTCCTACGGTAAGCTGTCTACCTGCCCACTGAGTATTTTTACCCCAGTTAATTAAAGACCCTGCTCCTTCAGATAATGCACGATTCATAATCTGCATTTCCATGCGAGCTAATTTTCCGCTATTTGCTATTGCATCTAAGCCTCTAGGAATCATTACATTGTATTGCATTAAACCTTGAGCATTTCTGCCCAGAGGTTGCAGTACTGAATTTTGAAGCATTACCTGTTCTTTGGCAAGCTCCCTGATCATACCCTTTTGAGTTGTAGAGTGCTCTCTAAATGTTTGGAAATAGTTCTTAAGCTTTAGTCTACCAGCATCTAAGTTTTTACCAAATTTATCTACATCAGAATTAAGGTTTACAAAGTGGCTGGAGAACTGTCCGCTTCCAGTTAAGGTATCTCTGAATAGATTATTTGCTAATTTTGTTGAAGAAGATATTGCTTTGTTTGATGCAAGGAGTTCTCTTTGTAGTTGCTGGAGACTAGCACTAGCCCTGTGTACTTCAGACACAAGGCTAGACAAGTCGGCTTTGGCGACTATACTGGTTACAATTTGTTCGTCAGCCATTAATTACTCCTAGAATATCCTAACCCTGCGCCAATTCCAAATCCAGCTTGTGCTGCGAATGGCCCTTGTAATCCAACAACATCATCTGCTGATGCTGTTATACCAAGTGCTCTTCTTTGGATATCTTCAAAGGTAGAACCTTTTTTTTCTTCTTCTACATCATCATCTAATTGTATTCCTTTTAGTGATGCTGCAAACTTTCTTTGGTTGTGCTCTTTTAGGTTTATCGCTGTTATGGTTTGAACCAACTCTGGCATCGATAAATTTTCTTCTAGCTCTTCATAATTCTTCCAGTGTCCCAGAAGAAAAACTTGGCCTTCTAAAGCGGCTAAATCTAGTTCTGACCAGCCAGTACTGCTGCCGCTATCAGGTTTGGGTCGTCCATCTTAATTCCTCCGCAAACTTCAAGGATGCGGTTAATTGTTGGAACGTCTAATGCTTCTTCTAGCTTGTCTAGGTCTGCAACTAGATCTGGTAGCTGAGTTTCTATTGCAACTCCGCATGCTTCTACCAAAATACCAAGTGTTGCAGCTTCGTCTTCTGCGTCTTGAACTTTTTTAATTACTTCCATAAACTTTCGTAGTTGCTTGATTGATAATGGCTTGAGCTTTACTTTAGCTCCGCTTTGTAGTTCAATCTCTTCTACGTCATATACTGTTGTTGCCATTGTATCCTCCTTAAGGATCGTCTAAATTATTATAGCATAATCATTATAAGGGTACAACAGCAAAGCCCCCAATTTCTTGGGGGCTTTGATATTAATTATTAATATAATTAAGCTGATAGAACACGGTCAATAATTTTACCGTACTCTGAACCAATGTGGCTTGCTTCACCTGATGGGAGAAGACGGAATGTCACTGGGAATGTTGTTGCTGCTGTACGAGCCAAAGAGAACTGTGACTGCTCAACAGACAAAACACGACGTGCATAGTATACACGCTCTGTTGTTATATTAGCGCCTGAATCATCTCTTGTTGGAGCTTGTCCAATTGCAATTAGTTGACGCTCTGTTGGAGCTGCACCTAGTGCGCCTGCTTCCAAGCCTAGTACGTCAACGTCAGAACCCTTTACTAGCGTTGATCCCTTTTGTCCAAATACTGCTAGGATATTTTCTAGAGTACCTTCTGCCATTTCTGTTGAAATTTGAACCTGCATAGCAGACTTGAAAAGCTTAGCTGTATCGAGCAACTGATCAACAGTTACTGAATCGAATGTTGGCTGGTAGCTGATCTGAAGACCGTTATTTGTGTAACCTACGTTACGATATGCTCCACCCTTTTTTGGGTTAGATGCTGTAAACGGAGCTGTTGCTTGTGTAGTAGCTGTGTCTACAGATACCTTATTTAATGTATCTGTGTAAGACTCTCCTGCTAAGAATGCTGGTACGTAACGGTTTTTATCTGCAACGAAAGCATTTTCTGGGGTTGCCCCTGCTTCCATGCTATTATCATAACCATTTACGGTTGAATCTTCTACTGACAAAAATAGTGGTGATGCTCCAACAAGAATGTTGCGGGCGTCTCCTGTATTTTGATATGTTGCCATAATTGTATTGCCTCCTGATTTCATATGAAATTAATATATATATTTTGGCTGGCTAGGCCCTTTCCTCTGTTCTAATTTTACTCTACTATATTATAAAAGGCAAATTAGGCAAACCTGCCCTGGCCATTTGTTATCCTTGAATATTTGACCTCTAATATGACATCTGCTGCATAGAATCCTTGGATTTCTTCTGATGGAGCTGTAGATGATATGTCTGCTATATGGATACTATGGAATTTGAATTTATCTGATAACCCCGCCCATTTATTCACATCTCTGGCAGATTCATCCATTCTTCTGAATTCATCTGTTAGGAAGTTTCTTATTTCAACAATATCGATAAGTTCTGGAGAATATAGTGTTAGCAGTATTTGCTCGCAGCATATCATCCAGTTATTCTCATAAGACATTCCTATCTTGTCGTAGACTATATGCTTCTTACCGCTTAAAAACTGATTCATCTCTGGTTGTTGCTGGACTGGAACAATTGGCACAAGAGTCTCATTTAGATTATCTGAATAATATTCTTCCTCGTTGAATATGCCTAACCATGTAAGCCTGTTCCAAAGGAACTTTCTTATTTCAAACATTGCATCTAATTTATAATTAGCCATGTGATAACCTCGCAAATGCTGATGATGTTGCAGCCTCAGCTTCACTTGCCAATTGATTTGGTGAGAAACTATATTTAACTGATTTAACTTGTGCTGGTACACCCAGCGCTCTAGACAATGATGAATTAAATAATCTCTGGAATCCCGATTTTTTTATAGACATATTGACTAGCTGTCCAGTAAAGAAATATCTATACTGTGCAAAGAAGGCGTTTTTGGTTGCCGCACCTCCTGGTTTTCTAACAGTAACGGATTCGCCTTTTGGCATAAATATTGTGTATCCGTCTACATCAAATACCAGCCTTTCAGAAAATCTTGGCCTTATGACTACAGTCTTTCCCTCTTCCATAACAGAAGCTTTTTTTACAAAGACGTGTTTATTGTTAGAGTTTTCAGATGGTACAAAAGACTTTGAGTCAGTTAGTTCGTAATTAATTTTTAATGATAATCCATCTGCAGGAAGCTTATTTAATTTAAATAGTCTTGCCTCGCTATCTCCTACTCTTCCCCATTCGTAAACATGGTGAAAAGATTTTGGAGATGTTCTTGCTTTTGCGTCTATATAGTCTGCAAAGTCGATCTGAACCTGATCAAATATGACACTTCTAAATGCTGATTGAAACTGTGGGTTAGCAGCAAGCTTAGCCATAACATTTGTTTTATAAAATAAAGCTGCAGATATCTGAGCAACTGTGCTGTCTTTTATTGCACCACTTACTGGCTTATTAGACATTAAATTAACTAATCCGCTTGCTGCTTTAATTGCTAAAATTTCAGATGCCAATTTGTTGATTCTCCGCTCTTTCCAATGAAGAATTGTATCCAACAACATTTCCAAAAGGATCTGCTATTGGGGTTGTTCCCATAACATCAAATACAGTATCTGTATCATTTGGGTAATTTAATTCATACCATATTGGTTTCCCATTGACATCTCTAATATTCTTAACTTTATCTCTAGCAGTAAGTCTTTCAGATGTTCTAACTTCTATAGACTGATCATTAGAATATTTGTTAGAAAATTTTTGCTTGTCATTTCCTTTAGCCCCGCCCTGCGTAATAATTCCACGAGCATAACAATCTAATGTTTTAATATAAGAAAACTCTCTAACCATTGCACCAGTGTTTGGATCCTGCCGTTCTGATTGACGGTAGACATCCATTTTCATGGTCATTAAACCATCAACCACGTCAAACATTACACCAGTACCATTTGTGTTATAACATAGTCTGCTAAAAGTTTATCTGCGTAAGAAGATCCTGTTCCGCTAAAAGCTTCAGAAGAATACTCAAAGTCCCAGTCTGTTGTGGAGATCTTTTTAACGTATCTATCTCTCCATACACGGTCTTTTGCAAAGTACATCTTCATTAGCTCAACTGCTGCGTCTCTAACTTCATTTGGAATATAATCCCAGCCGAATCTTGCATAAACTTTATACGACTTTGATCTTCTAAAAATATTTGGGGAAGAGTCATTTATTGAAGGCGGTACCATTCCATTTGCAATATATACATCGTCATTAACGCCAGAAAAATGATTGGCTCTTATTCCAAATCCACTTACTGTATTTTCAACAACTATGCCTAAGTTGTTAATGCTATTGATATTGTCTATAAGCAATTCATCATTGGCATATAGGGTATGTAGCCTATTTATTTTTTTAGGCATTGAAAGTGTATCTGAATCACTTCCTATTGTAAAGAATCTATCATCATGCAAATAAAACTTTTGCCCTGTATGCCCTTCAATTATGTTTCTTGCGTATCTTTCTGCTAGCTTTAATTCCTGATGTGTTTTATGATTTGGATCATTTGCATCTGAACCAAGTCCCATTTCTTGTGCTGCTTCTTGTATATCGACATACGGAGTAATAACATCAAGGTAGGTTGTATTTGAATAGGATACGGAGTCGTATTGCCAATCCCATATTAATTTAAACTTTCTGTTTCTTGTTGTATGCTGTATTGGAAGGTATACGCTAAATGAGCCCTGATCTACTTCACTTGCTTCTGCTGTAACAGTAGCAATAATTGTTGAAGGACTAATTTGTGGAGAGACAACTGGATCACCAGTTATATCATAAAATTTTACGATTACTGATGCGGTAGGCGTAACTGCTTCACCTTTTACGTAAAGCTTTGTTGTGGCTGCCGTGCTTGTATTCTGGTATATCTCTGCCATTTGTTAGGCTTAGTTGTAATACTCCTGTACTTCTCTAGGTGTAGCCAATCTAAACCCTTCCTCCTTATCAAAAATTTCTTGAGCCACATCGGGCTTCATTGCTACAAATGGGTGCTCTATTGTAAATGTAAACCCTAGCGCATCATATCTATAGTTTGGTCGATCCATCTTTACAAGAACCATATCTTCATCAAGTTTTTGATTTGGATCCAGTCTAGGAAGAATTTCATCTGAGTCTTCTTTTGCATTTTCTATGTTCTTAAGTGTTCCTTGGTAAACTGACCAAGTTACTCCTTCTTCTGCAAGTGATGCGATAATATCTGCTTTGTTTTTTAGGCCGTCCACGTCAACTGCGAAGTCCGCTGCTAATGTTTTTAGTTCCTTGACCTTAAGTGTGTCAAATGACATATATATACTCCTTTGGTATGTATACAAATTATAGCACTATAAAATTAAAATGAAAAGCCCCTAAAATTAATTAGGGGCCTTTCCAGCAAGTTATTTCTTAAATTAAGAAGCAACCTTAACGTCTTTAACGACTACCCATGCGTCTGCCTGCTCAATTTGGGTACCCACGCGAGTATACATTGTATATTCGATTGAGTCCTTCTTTGGCCAGAAGAAGCGGTAAACAGTTACATCACGCTTGATACCAATAACAACGTTATTTGGGAATGTCAAGTGGACGTCTCCGTGCTCTCCTGTTGGTGTTGCATATGATCCTACCTGAGTTTCCTTAAGTAGTGGAACTTCAACAATTGGAATACCAAATGCAAATGGTGCAACATATCCTGCTGGACCACCTAGACCACCCTGGTCTCCACGGATGATGCTTGAAGCAATATCCTGTGGGTTAACGTTCTGGATGTTCTGTGAAGTTGAATACAAGTAATCTTGTATAAGGTTTGAGCCTGCAAGGAAGCGTAGGTCTGGACGACGCTGCTTGTACTTACGTGGCATTGCCTTAAGGGCCTTGTTGAAGATGTCACGGGAAATTGCTGCACCCGCTCCAGCTACTACACGACCATTTGTCTTTGCAATCTTAACAACACCGTCGAATGACTTGTAAAGTGCATCTCCAGTTAGAGCTGTGTTACCGTTAAGAACTACGTCCTCAAGGTCGTTACCAGCCTGTGTTGCCATAAGTCTTGCAATGTGATCTTCTAGATCTGCACCTTCAATGTTATCTTCTAGAGACTCAGTTGAAAGCTCCCAATCTAGACGAAGCTTCTTTGTTGTGAGAGAAATCTTTGAGAACTGTACAGCTGCATTTGAGCCAGTGTTCTCTGCTTCAGCTGCAAGCTTCATAAGCTTCTCACCGACGCCAATACGATCAATCTCTGTAGTGTCAGCTCTCATTCGAACTGTACGTGCTACCTTACCAATTACTGTTGCATCGAACATGTAATCGAGGAATCTTGCGGATTGCTCAGGATTGAGCAAGCCTCCCTTACCCTCGGAACCTACGTGAATTCCGTTGGTAGGGTCCGCAGCGCCAGTCATTCCACCTGTTAGTGTTGTGCCTGCTTCTGCTGCTTTTGCTAATAGTTCATTACTCATTAGTTTTCACCATACCCTTATTTTGTTAATTCGCTAACGGAACCGAGGAAAGTGCCGTTCCATTTTGATTTTTTGATTGTTACTCCTGTTGACCCGCCAAGGTCAGAGGACTTCTTGATTGCAGTGTCTGATTCTACTGCGTCTACTCTTTTTTCAACTGTGTCCATGATGGACTTGATTGAATCAACTGCTGTTGAGAGTTCTGTGTGCTTTTCTGCTAATTCTGAAATTCTCAAATCGACATTCTTGCTAAAAGCTTCGACTGTTTCCTTGATTGTTGAAACCTGAGCAGCGTTTGCCTCAGAGGCCTTTTCCAAAGTCTCTGAGAAGAAACCCTTAAGGTCGCCTAGCATTTTAACAAAGTCAGGTGACTCCTGAGATGTTAGTTCTGCTGATTTTTCCAGAACTTCGGCAGAAGTTTCTTCAGCTACAACTTCAGCAGACTCTTGTTCTACTGGGGCAACTTCTAGAATAATTTCTGCAGGTGTTTCTACAACTGCTTCTTCTACTACTGGAGTTGCTTCTGTTACATTAAGCTTTTCCACTTCATTTCCTCCTTCTGCAATTGCCGTATTTATATTTTGTGTTTCAGGCAATGTTTGCAATCTTGATCTACGTGAATCAAGAATCTTCTCTATTTCTTTTCCTTTGTTTACGTCGTTTGACTCTACCCATCCAATGAGCTCTGTCTTTTTTCCAGTAACTGGAGACAAGTATTCTGATTCTGTTGACATAAAAACAGAATCGCTGTCTGCACAATAAAATATATTTTCCATTTTAACATCTGCTGCGATGCCTTTAAAAATCATTTGTCCGTTTACTTTTTCAATAGAAAAAATGTTACATAGTTCGTTTGCTGGTGAATCAACGATTGATAGTTCAACTAGTGCATAATCTTTAATAAATCTTACTGATGCTCCTGTTGATTTGTTTACTTCGTTATCTGATTCAAGAATCTTTCCGCCGATTGAGAAACCAGTTAAAGTTCCGTCTAGAACTTTTTCCCATGTATCCTGGGCGCCTTTTGAAATGTATGCATCAACGTAAACTCCGTTGTAAAATTCTTTTGTTATTGGGTCGTAAAAAGTTTCTGGTCTGAATGAAGCAACCTTGCCAACTGCAAGTGGCTGATGCATTTCTCTTAGGTTTCCTCTGAAACCTTCAAACGCTTTCATACTTGCTTCTTGCGTAACGACGTCACCAGTCTGATCTAGGTTATCTAATGTTGCAAAACCTGAGACTGTTCTTTTTTCTCGATTGACCTTTGTAAATGGAACAGCTAAATTAATAGCATTTCCATTTGAAGACCAATGTGACTTTTCGATAATCATATGTTATATATTATAGAGATTATTGTATCAAAAGGCAAATAACTAGTTGAGTAGGACTAGTTGACTTGTCTTCCATCTCCTTTTGCATTTCTGCCCTCCCCAGATTTATCTGGGGAATTTGCTGATCTCTCTTGGTCACGAGTTCTACTTTGAGTAGCCTGAGCCTTAATTTCGGCTGCCTGGGCTGCAAGGTCTACTGGGACATCTCCACCTTCTCGTGGGACCATTCCCATTCTTACTCTAATTTCATTTGGAGTAATTACCTGGAATCTAAGATATCTTTCATCTATTTTAGACTGAGTATCTGCATCTGTTAGAGAAAGCTCATTGAACTTTAGATCCATTGCATCAGTCATTTCTTGAATTATTTTACTTAGCTTTTTTTCTAGATTTTGCTGTGCTGGAAGACAAACTTGCTCTTTAAATGTCTTATCTGCGTCTCTAGCTGCAGCCAAGTTAATCCCTGCTGGGGTGCCAATTTTATTAATTGGTACTCTGTGAGCCATTAATATTTCATCTCTATTTGAATTCCTATACTTTTCAAATGAACCTTCTTGCGCCCCTGCTTCAATTGGCTCCATTTTAAATTCAGTTTTTGAGTCTGGTGAGTCTGGTGGAAGTGGTATATATAAAGATCTGTGGTTCTTTCCCTTTAATCCGACCTGGAAAAATTCAAGCAATTTTCTTTCAGATTCTGGAGAAAGCTTTGCTCCCTTTACTGTAATAATGTATCGAGGGACCGCTTTATTTTCAAAATAATCTAAGTTATATTTACCAGCAAATTCGTTTCCAGCCATTGCATTTTGTGCAGCAATTATATCTGGGATTCCATAATAGTTATTTTTTGGGGTGTACTTTTTTAAATGAATAATTTCGTTAGGTCTATCTTCTTGTCCTGCTATAGGGTTTATTGTTTCTGTATCCCCAAAGTTTCTAAAGAATACAGCCTTGCCGTAAAGAAGCTGTATAAAACCGTCTCTAAGGCGTCTCACACGCATTGTCTTTGAGGGTATGTGGCCAATGTACCCAATCTTTCCAGTCGTCGTTCTACCGACCTCCAGATAGCCATTACCAGTAGCCTCTACGTCAGTATAGAACTTAATAAGTGTTTCTTTAAAAGTTTCATCTTCGTTACAATCTTCAAGCCATTTATGCAAGTCTTGCTTAATTCTATTCAGCTTCTTACGTGCTCTTTCTAATTGCTTTTCATCATTAATTTCATCTAAGGCATCCGTTGTCTTTTTTGATTCAATAAAATCAAATCCAAGACCGACTATGTTTGCTACCTTTGCATTTATAGCAGCGTAGTTGTATGGAGAAATTTCATAAATTGTTGATAGATAATCTAAGTTGTATTCTGGTTGAATTAGATCAAACGTGGCGTACCCGCTAACTGCTTGTTGATGTTGAAGCTGCTGGCTTACTGCGCCGTCTTTTCCAACAAAAGATTTTTGCAGATCTCTAGAAACTTTTCTTCTAAATGAAGCTCCCAGTCCTGAAAGCTTTAAAATATCTTCGCCCTCTATATCAAATAGATCGTCTGATTTTTGAGTGGTTGGATTATTAAATCTCATCCAGTCCGCCACGTTAGAAACCTCTATGTTATTAATAAGCATATCGTCTTCATTCTCAATCATTTTTTACCACCATTCAGCTTAGCCATCTCTTCTTTATGTACACTAATATCTAAAGGATCTGGAGTAAGTCCCCATCTTAATCTTTGCTTTTGATACTCAAACTCTTCGTCGTCAATTTGTCTGCTTCCCTCAATAAACTTAGGCTGGCCGACGTCAATTCCATAGTGAGCAACTGCTGATGCTAGCAGAGCAATTCTTTCTTTATTACCAATCATTGATGCTATTGATAGGAAGTTGTTGTCTTCATCTCCAACCCATCTGCCATCTGGCATCTCCCAGACATAAACACCCAATCTGGTATCCCCAGATTTCATTTGAGCATTAATTCTTTTTATGTCCATAGTTAATTATTTTACCATCTTTATGTCTACAAGTCCAGCCTTTTGTCACCTGACCTGACAAAATTACAGAGTTTGGAACACTACCCTGTCTCTTGAATATGTTGACACGGGGCCTTGTGTCAATGACATTGACGATCCTTGCCCAACAGATAAAGGCTTTCCTATATAGAGGTCGTAATGCTCTTGGTGGCTAATTAGAGGATTTGTGTACAGTGCAATATTTTGATATAAATTATCTTCGAGGACTCCAGTTCTTACTCCCAAAAGCTGCTTGCCATTAAACCAGATCTGACCACTTACTATTGAATTGGTTTTTATTAATATATAGTTAGGCTCATCTATATATAAGTATGAGGATATATTTGTTGCTGAGGATGCATCTTGGCCATTAATATAGATATTGCTTATATTGGCTTTTGATATTGCTCCGCCTGCCGCCCAAGAAAGGTAGGTTTCTGTAGATCCAGTTTTGTTAAATATTAAGTGGCCACTAGATAATGATTTTGGAGTAAATATCATTTCAATATTTCTAACATCTTCTGCTGAGTTTATAAAAAATGCTGAAGATTTTGGCCTTATACCGTTGTCATAGTTTCTGGTTCTAATTGGATATTTATTGTTGGACACATCAAAATCCCAAGTGCCCCCAATGGTTGGTTGCGAAGTAGATAGAGTACTTCCTCCATTATGAGAAAACATCTTCTTCTCAGAATGAAAATAAATCTTTAAAGAGTAAAGTTCTGGCAAGTAAATGTCTGAGTTTGTAGATGTAAATACAAATCTAAAGTATAGTATTTTGGTTGAAGAAAATGCAGAACCTTGAGAAAAGCCTGGTATTGATGATCCATTTACACACGGTGTCCACGGTCCAGTTTCAGATGTTTCCGACACATATACTGAGACTCCTTTTGAAGCTACCCACTCTATCTTTGAAGATACATATTGATTTGTAATGTTTAAAACTATATCTTCTACAAATTCTCCGCTAGTAAATCCTGAATTTAAATAAATGCTATTGTTATTTTGATTATACGAAATTGCTGCATTATCATATATGAGGTCTTTCCAAGGTACCTGAACTGGATAAACATATTTTGTTGTTATGTCTTGGTATCTTTCTGCGCCTCTAAATAACTCACCTAACTCTGGAACTGCAATCTGCTCATCATTATTTAAAAATAAATTATTGTAGTGTGATAGTATTGAGTTTCCAGAAAGAGCATATCTGTAAACTGCTGGGCAGTCTATTATAAAATGTTCACCTGCTGGCGCTGGTCCACATGATAGTGTTATACTTGTATTTGTAAAAGATATGGATATAGGTTTGCTTTCAACTAAAACTCCATCTATATACAAACTCATTGAGCTTATAGAATACACTCCAACAATATGAAGCACTCTATTTGGATTAGGAACAGAGTAATCAAGCCTTTCATTTTCTAATTTAAATACTACGTTGCCATTATCCCAATACAAACCAATTCCGTCTATGTCTGCAAATATTGGAGTTATAGATGTTAGCGTTTTTGGATGAAACCATGCTTCAAGCGTAAAGTCATTGTCATATGTTGATGGTGTTCCAAAACCTCCTGTGCCTGTGGTTCCAGAAAAATCTTTTGAAATAACAAACTGAATTGATTTAGTGCTATCTATTTTATTTGAATGTCGGCCACCAGAAACTATTGGCATGCCCGATATTTCAATTCCACCTACATAAGATCCATTATTACCGCAACCAGAAATATCATAAGCAACAGAACCTGAAGTCTCATCAAGCTTCCATAGTCCAGTAGGTAAATCTTTTATTGTAGAAAGATAGTATGACATTATTTCCTAAAAAATATCTTTTTAAATTTCCTTAACATATTAGAGGCAGATTGTTTATTTTTTTCATAAGCAGCGTCTGTTCTTTCAGTAAAGGCATGGCTCTTAAAGTACGGGTTGAATTGAAGGTCTGTAAAGTGCCTTCTAGGGATTCTTTTATAAGGAGTCATATTTAATATTATACTACAACAACTGCCAAAATCAAGAGTCTAGTTTTTTATCAATTCCCAGATTTGATAAGAATCTTTCTGGGTCAAATCTCCAATTATCTTTGGCAAATGAGGTCATTATTTCCATGCAGGTATCTTCGTATGCTTGAATTGAGATTAAAGGCTTTAATTTCAATAGGGTCTCTGTGACATCAATATAATTTGTTCTTAAAAAGCTAGGGTCTCCAGCCTGATTTCTCTTAAAGACCTTTTCATTAATTCTTCCATTGGGCTCATACAATCTAACTGTTAGATACTGCTTTGCAAAGCCCCAGTCTTCATACATATTATATGCTTCTGCTGCTTCAATTGCGTTAGGAAAGAAGATAATTGATCTTGCTGGTTCTTCCCCGTCTCTTGCAATTGTAAGCATATAGGCATCACCTTTTTTATTAGCTACCGCTTCAAGATACTCTTTAACTACATCGTGATGCTCTTGCTTTAGTTGTCCGCTCATTACGTCCATCCCATGTTAAAATGTTCTCTATATTCTAGATAATCAATTGCATACGGGTCTACCCACCAGTCTTCATGCCATTGCCTTACAACTAGCTTATAGCCGAGAGAGGATAAGATTTCTCGTTGGGCTTCTCTCATGCCTTTATTATTATATTCAATTTGGGCATCATGCTCAAAAGTTATTATAGAGTATCTGTATTTGCTTAATGGAACTGCTAATAGTCCATGCAGTGTTAGATAGGGATTTCCTACAGCATTTCCTTGTGGCGTATATCCAGCATCAATATCTACTTGCAGGTAATCAATTTGTTTTGGGAAATTATTTTCTTCAAAATATGAAAGGTAATTAAAATGCGTAGCATCTCCAAGGATACATGGGTTTTTTCTATTTGATACAAACTCTGCGTGTCTTTGCTTGTCTATCTCAAATGATACGCCGTTCCAATTATAGTCTGTTTCTAGATGATAGGTGTTGCTTCCTTGCTTTGAATCAAAAGCACCAAGCTCTACGTAAAACCCATTTTCTTTATTTTTAAGTAACTGAGTAACAAATCTTTCTTGACCACTATTACCTTTATATTCCATTTATTTCTCCAAAAACATCTTTATTCAAAGACACAACTTCATTTAGTTTATGCTTTGCAAACATTGTAGATATGTATCTAGTTATATTATCTTGAACTGGAAGTGTTCCATGAAGTATCTCTCCAGCATGCAGAAGCAATGATCCTGCAATTGGTTTATGGGTTATCCCAAGATCTGGATACCTTAGCTCTCCGCCTTTATAGTCATCATTATAATAAATAACTACTCCATAAAAAACCTGTTCTCCATTAAGTCTGTGGCCATCATGATCATCTGTATGCTCACCAAGGGCATCGTTTAGCATATATCTTTGAAGATTTATTCCAGTTACTTCTAGATTTCCATTAAATAAATTACAGACTCTTTTATATATATCACTAAATATAGACTCTTTATTTACTAAACTGCTATTTAAAACTTTGTCTGTCCAAAAATCATACTGTATACCCTCTTCAGACCAATCTAAATTATCTTTAGATTCAGCAAACTGCATTACCTGATCAAGCTCGTCTTGTGTTATAAAATTTTGTATTTCATAAACTTGATCAGATAACTTTGCAATTTTATAGTCTAACATCAACTACATTATTCTTGGTTTTGTTCGTGATAGGCCTTTATGTATTCTTCTGATGGTCCACCTGGGCCACCTACAACATAACCATCAACAAATATAAATCCAGGAGTAATAAACTTTTCTCCTTCTTTCATAATATGAACTTGGTGCTTGTATGGATCTGTAGATGGGAAAATTAATGCGCTTCCAGCTTTTGGCTTTGCAGTAAATGTGACCATGTCTTTAGTCCTTGGGTCTAGCGCATCATCTGGTGGTCTAAGATGACCATTCATTTCTAATCTTAGATCTTCTGGTCTAATAACAAACGATATTTCTCCGCCTTCATAGTCATCATTCCAGTAAATAATAATTGACCACTCTAGGCTATTATCTCCAGCTTGTCTATCAAAGTGAGCTCCCATTGCACAGCCTGGAATATACTTTTGTATACCAACAAACGGTGATACGTTTGGAACTCCCTTAAGGCCTCGATCAACAATAAAAGACTCTGATATATTCTTAATAGCATTTCTAATTGTTGATATAATTAGGTCGACATCTTTTCTTAAATCATCATCTAGGTTTTCTACTTCAGAAAGGTTAAAATCTTTTTTCTTTCCAAAGATGTTGCCGTCTCTGCTACTTGAATTCCAGTTTTTCCAGCTTGGAATAACCTTATGAACTCTTTCATCAGAATCAAGCTTATTAACTAAATCAATAATTGCCTGGGGGTTCTCAATTACATCTGAATACATGTAAACATTTTCATGTAATTTTTCTTCTAGCTTCATTTGTCGTTCTCCTCTATTTTATATTTATTTCCATCTAGATCTATTCGGTATCCTTCTTTTAATGCATCTTGCCATTCTGACTTTATAACTTCCTGCTCTTCTCTAATTTTTTTCATTTCTGCATCCCAAGCGTCTATTGTTTCTTGTGGATATGATTCTGGTGACCGATCATCCCAAAATGAACCTAGGGTGTATCTTATTCCAGAAGTTATCATTGTAACCTCATGAGTATTATCAAAGCCTCCTGCAAAAGCTGCTAGCGTTCCAGTCTCTGGGACAAGTGTATGATTTTGCTTGTTAAATATTAACTGACCGCCCTCAAACTCATCATTTAAATACAAGAAGGCTGCGTATCTACTTCTTTCAAATGGGCCAGTGTTTCCCTGCAAATCTGTATTGTCAGAATGCTCTTTAGCATAAGCTCCTGGCTCCCACTTTTGAGCATGAAATCCAATTTTATGAATATCAAATGAAGAATTTCCATGCACCTCAGCTACAGCATCAATAATTCTATTTTGAAGAACTGAAAAAAAATCTGATGGCAAGCCGAACTGCTCTAGTTCTTCATCTCCGTCTTGGGGCAAAACTGATGAGTATGATTCATAGAAAGTGATAGGTGTCCAAGATAGCTTTTCATTTGCAACCTGCGCTTCTAAAACTTTTATAATTGCGGAAGATTCTTCTTTTGTTAAAAAGTTTTTAAACACTAAAATATCTGGCGTTAATCTTTCTGAAATACTCATTTATTTATATCTCCATCTAGTAGTGTTCTATGATATTTTTTATTTGGATCTGGTTGGTTTTCTCCAGTATGCTCTAAAATTTCCCAGAAAAATGGACAAGTGTATCTTATAGCACCTTTAATTTCAGTTACTCCGTGGATATAATTCATATCGCCTGGGAAAAAATAAGCTGCTCCCTTTTTAGGTTTAAATTGAACTCCCTGTAGTGGAAAATATAATTCCCCACCTTCGTAATCATCATTCAAATAAAATAAGCTTGATAGATCGTAGTATGGAAAATCATTTGGCAATCCAATATCTGGAAGTTCATGAAGCTCTTTATCTGCATGTGGTTTCTGGAACTGTCCAGGAAGCCAACGAACAATTGTTGTTCCAGTTGGAGTTACTTTAACTTTATAAAAATCTTCAACAATTGGTTTTAGTCTTTCAAACAAACCCTGGAGAACGGGCCTAATTGCTGGATCATTTTTGTCTAAAGATGGGCTTGTGCAGACTCTATCTTTCCAATAATTATGATCATATACGGTTGTACCATTTTCATTTACATGGCTCTCCGTTACATCCCAAATGGTAATCTTTCTAGCAGCTGCTTCAAGAAACTCTATTTCTTCTTGTGTCATAAAGTTTTCTAGCTCAACTATCATGTCCTTGCCAGATCCAAAAAATCCAGATGGGGTTAAAGATGGAGTCTTGTATACGACTGAAGCGTCTTGATTTGTTTGATTCATATTCTTATTATATCATTTCTCATTGCTTGAAGTAAGGTCAGTAATTTTTAACTTTAAAGACTTAACCTCATGGCTTCCAAGGACGGTGCCATCGTAATCTACTGCATCTCTATAGAAATTTGTGAATCCACCTGATTGAGTAATTTTATCCCAGGCCTTAAGTCTCGCTTGTCTACGTATATGCTCTGACTCAGTAAATACTTTATCTTTTACTTCGAGCTCTACATTTTGATACTCTGACAAAGATATAGGGATAAATGTTGCCACTGGCATGCCCGCTGGAATCTTTATAACAGTATTCGGTCTTGTTATTTTCCATGCAATTGGTATGCCCTCTTTTAAAACAGATGTTGAAATAATTGTTGTAAATGGAGTAGCTCCATCTACAAAAAAATTAGGAGGAACTATTTGAAGCATTGAAACATTTGGATCCGTCTCAAAGAAAAACCCAGAGTAAAAACTAATTGTGCCATTTGCTCTTTGGCCAGTAGCAACTTGTGCTGGATCCGATATTATCTTTACATGATCTGGAGTCGTATCTGAAATACCATCCCAACTGAACTCAATATCATCTAAAAATGAGATTGACCAACCAATTGTATTTGCCAAAGAAACTGGAAAACATTTGTATGCATGGGCATTTAGAGTTTCATCCATCCAGTCTCTTTTAACTTTAGTTTGTTCTATTTTAGACCTAGTCTGTTTATTTTTATAGGCTGTTATTTTCATTGATTTCGTTATCCCATTTTGGATCATACATCTCTTGAGTATGAAATTTTTTACTATAGTCAAGCATAGTTACTATAGAATATTTTGTTCCTTTGGTTACAGCTTTTGCTTGATGAGGGTACATAAAGTTAGATGGGAAAATATAAAGGTCTCCAGCTCTTGGCTTAATATCTAGGCCCTGAAGTCTAAAATACAATCCTCCATCATCATAGTCATCGTTAACATAACCAACCAAGGACACAACGCAATTATAAGAATATCCGTGGTCTTGGTGCTCCATAAAATGTTGGCTTTCTCCATATTTAATAAAATTAAAAGCTTCCCAATATTTAAGCTCCATAATATTATGCGCTTTGCAGTAATCTACAACTACTGGATATTGAGCATCATAAACATCTTGCCATAGAGATTTTAACTTTTCAGCATCTTCACTTTTATCAAGAGCTATATCGCTTTTTTTAAATTTGAAATCTACGCAATCTCTATAGTCTGGCATTAACTGTTGATACCCAACATAAGCTGGCTGATAAGAATATCTTTTTTCTTTACTGCCAACTGGACCAACTGAGCCTTCAAGTCTATTTATAATGTCAAATTCTTTTTTTAATACGTCTCTATATACAAATATTCCAGGAGCCAACTCTTCTTTGCTACTCCATGTTGGAGATGTGCTTTTCTTTTCTGTTGTCATTTATATTCTCTCTTTTTCCAAATTTTTGACTTATACACTCCACCGTCGGGCTGACGATAAAACTTTGCATTATCCATTAGTTTTTTTTGCATTTCTTTTACATCAAGATACTCAACTTCGTGGCTCCAGTCTTCTCTTTTAAATGGAAGTACTTGTAGAAATGGTGTGCCTTTTGGGACAGTTCCTTCCCAATCTTTTGCAATAAAAAATGGAAATGTACCAAGTAAGTGGACCTCATCATTATCAACAATACCGCTGGTATTCAAGAAAGGCAAATCAAATCTATTCATTGGTGTCATAAATAATGCACTGTATCCTTTTGGAACTTGAATTCCCCATTCTGGGTACCAAGCAAAATGATCTTCGTGATAACCAACTGGAGATGGAAATTGCTGCATAGGAGGTCTTTCTGTTACAAAGCCTACATGCTTTTTATCTTTTATCTCTACAGATATTTTTCCCTTTTTATTTTTTGAAAAAAATAAATCGCATGGCGTGCTTAATACATATCCAGTCATAAATGCATCTAGTATTGCTGGGCAAGCCTTCCATGTTGGAATTTTACCATAGTCATCTTTTGTGCCTTCCCTTGGGATAGGGCAAACCTCTTTAGTGGCTTTATAGTATTCTCCATTTGGCATTTTTGCAAATCTGTCCGCCTCTTTGTACCATTCAGGAATACTGCCCTGAGTTGGCTTTGGTAAAGAAGGGCTGAATTTATCTAGCCATGGTCTAAAAGATTGAAATAGTATTTTAATATTTTTGTCCAGTCTCTTCTTTATGATAGAGATCGTTATAATCCATCATAATAACTACAGAATATTTTGTTCCAGATGATATATTTAAAGAAGCATGCTCGTAAACAAAGTTAGATGGAAACAGTATTATATCTCCTGCTTTTGGTTTTAAAATCATATCATGTCTTGGAAATTCAATTTCTCCGCCCACGTAATCATCATTTAAATATACAACTGCTGATACCGTACATGTGTAATATGGACCATGGTCAGCATGTATTTTAAAAAACTCTCCTGGTAAATATTTTACAAAGTTAAATGCTTCTTTATAATTAATATTAAAATTCCATTCTGATTCATAATGTCTTAATGCTTTATTTAATCCAATATCAACAATATCATAGCATTCTCTTAAAACATCACTGTCAGAAATATATTTACCAATTTGATCTTTTTTAAATTTTAAATCATAACAATTTCTGGCATGAGTAGTTCTATCTTTTCCATTAACTCTTGCGCCATTCCATTGAATTCCAACTTTTTCTAAAGATATTTCTTCTTCAAGCATGGCAATTAGATTTTGGCAGTCTTCTTTACTTATTGCATTTCTATAAAGATTTATCCCGTATTCAAGGTTTTCAACAACAATGTTTTCATCAATTTTTTTTGATTCAACTCTTGAAGTTGTTTTTTCAATTCTTGGTAGGTCATACCATTCCATAGTATCTCATTTCTACTATAACATCTTATCATACTATTCAAGAAAAGAAAAGTATATTTTATTTAGTATCCTCTAAAGTATGGGAAGTACGGTCCGCCGCCAAAACTTGGGAAGAACGGTGGGAAGAACGGTCCAAATGATGGGAAGTATGGTGGGAAGAACGGTCCAAATAATGGGAAGAACGGGAAGCTTGGTCCCTTAAAGAACGGGAAGTATGGTGGGAAGAACGGCGGGAAGAATGGTGGGAAGAATGGGAAGAACGGTGGGAAGAACGGCGGGAAGAATGGTGGGAAGAATGGTGGGAAGAATGGGAAGAAGGGTGGGAAGAACGGTGGGAAGAACGGTGGGAAGAACGGTGGGAAGAATGGGAAGAACGGTGGGAAGAACGGTGGGAAGAACGGGAAGAACGGTGGGAAGAATGGTGGGAAGAATGGGAAGAACGGTGGGAAGAACGGTGGGAAGAACGGTGGGAAGAACGGTGGGAAGAACGGCGGGAAGAATGGGAAAAACGGAGCTATGGTAGTAATATTAGCACTATTATTTGAAGCTAAAGATGTTCCATTAGCATTAGTTGCTGTAGCTGAATATGTTTGAGAAGTATTTGCTGTATCAGCAATAATAGTAGTTGTTGCATTTGCTGCTAGGTTTCCAGATACAGAAGCATCTGATCCAGTAACATTGTGCCGTGTTAATGCAGATCCTCCAGAAGCTCCTATTTGCCAGTTAATTGTATTTTGATTAACGCCAGCTGTTGCTGTTAAGTTTTGTGGTGCTTGAGGAACTGTAGTTGCCGTAACTGAACTTGATGTTGTGGCTTCTGATGTTCCATTAGCATTTGTTGCTGTTACGCTAAAAGTATAAGCTGTTGCTGAGCTAAGACTTTGAATGGTTATTGGGGAAGCTCCAGAACCAGTAAGAGCGCCAGATGTGGCAGTATAAGAGGTAATTGCAGAACCACCAGTAGCGCCGCCAGTTGCTGTAATGGTTACTGCACCATTATTATATGCTCGACCAATTCCTACGTCTGCTACTGTTACAGTTGGTGCTTGAGGAACTGTAGTTGCCGTAACTGAACTTGATGTTGTGGCTGCTGATATTCCATTAGCATTTGTTGCTGTTACGCTAAAAGTATAAGCTGTTGCTGATGCAAGGCCTCCAATAGTTAATGGAAGTAATCCCGAACCACTAAGAGCTCCAGATGTAACAGTGTAAGCGGTAATTGCAGAACCACCAGTGGCGCCACCTGTTGATGCTAAAGTTATTGCACCATCATTATATGCTCGTCCTGTTCCTACATTTGTTGCTGTTATTGTTGGTGCTTGAGGAACTGTAGTAACGGTAATAGCTCCAGTTGCTGCTGAAACAATTGAGGTTCCTGCTGCATTTGATGCTGTCATGCTAAATGTTGGAGTTGCTCCAGAAGCAATTCCTTCAACAGTAATTGGTGAAGAAGATCCTGTTCCTGTTTGGCCAGTACTTGCTGTTACTGTAAAAGATGTTGCTGCAGGGGATGCTGCTGGTAAAGTAAAGGTTATTGTCACCGCTCCATTATTAAATGGTCGAGATGTTCCAACGTTTGAAGCTCCAGTAATTGTTGGTTGGCTTGGCTCTAAGAAATTATCTTGAGCCGATGATTTTATACCTCTTCTTTTACTTGCCATTCATTTAACCCCTATCCATTTATTTTATTATGCGCTTAGATCTCCAGCAAGTAACCATGTGTCTGTTGCGACCTTAGTTAATGTTGCTGATGAGTATGTTGTTCTTAATTTTAAACCTGGTGTACGAAGAATTGTGACTCCTACTGCTTCAACAAAGTTTGCACCTGTTCCAGCTGATTGATAGAAATCAATTGATGTTCCAATTGGGAAAGCTAATGTTGCATTTGTTGGCACTGTCACTGCAAATGTTCCTGAAATTGGAATTAACTGATCTCTTAATGTAAGACCATGAGTTGGACCTGAAACTCCACCTGTTCCTAGGTTATATGCTGCTCCAATTGTTGTTCCAATTGTTGTAAGTGATGGTACGCCAGCTTTTGTTTGTGTTCCATCTGTAAATGCTACGCCTGCTGCTGCAACTGTTACTGTACCAGTAAATGTTGGTGAAGCAAGTGGAGCTTTTAGGCCAATGCTATTTGTAATTGTTGTTGAGAATGATGCATCATTTCCAAGAGCAGTTGCCAACTCATTAAGAGTATTAAGAGCTGCTGGTGCTGATGCTACAAGATCTGACACTGCTGTTCCTACAAATGCTGTAGTTGCAACTTGTGTAGTATTTGTTCCAGCTGTTGCTGTTGGGGCTGTTGGAACACCTGTAAGTGCTGGTGAGGAAAGCGGTGCTTTCAAATCAAGTGCGGATGTTAGCCCTGAAATTTTAGATTGTGCAATTGCGGCTGAGGCGCTTATGTCTCCATCTACAATTGTTAAATCTGCAATCTTTGCTGAAGTAACTGCAGAATCTGCAATTTTTGCAGTTGATACAGCTACGTCTGCAATATCTGCTGTTGCAACTGCTCCGTCAGCAATCATTCCAGTAGTAATTGTTCCAGTAGGAAGAGTTACTGTACCAGTAAATGTTGGTGATGCTAGTGGGGCATATGTTGAGGCTGCAGTTGCTGAAGATAACTTAGTATCAATCTGAGTTTGAATGGCTGATGTTACTCCATTTACATATCCAAGTTCTGTTGCATCAACTGTTGAAGAGATTGCTAACTTAGTCCAATCAATTGCTGCTGTGGCATTTATATCAGAGTTAACAATTGTGCCTGCAACAATTTTTGCAGAAGTAATTGAATCGTCTGCAATTTTAGCAGTAGTTATTGCTGCATCTGCAATTTTTGCAGTTGATACAGCTACGTCTGCAATATCTGCTGTTGCAACTGCTCCGTCAGCAATCATTCCAGTAGTAATTGTTCCAGTAGGAAGAGTTACTGTACCAGTAAATGTTGGTGAGGCTAATGGTGCTTTAAGATCAAGCGCTGTCTGAGTAGCAGTTGATATTGGCTTAGCTGCGTCTGAAGTATCGTCAGCATTTGTTAATCCTACCATTGCTTTAGTAACACCAGATACTGTACCAGTAAATGTTGGTGATGCAATTGGTGCTTTGAGGTCAAGTGCTGTCTGAGTAGCAGTTGATATTGGCTTTCCCAAATCTGATGTATTATTAACATTTGATAAGCCAACATCTGACTTTACAATTCCAGTTGGTGTAGTAATTGATGGAGATGTAAGTGTTTTGTTAGTTAATGTTTGTGTACCAGATAGCGTTGCTACTGTTGAATCAATATCAATTGTAATTGTATTTGCTACATCATCATATACTTTATCTAAACCATTTCCAGCAATTATTGCTGTATTAACAGCATCTTGAGCCAGCTCTGTTATAGCAGAAGAATCTGCTTTTAGGTCAAGCGCTGTCTGAGTAGCAGTTGATATTGGCTTAGCTGCGTCTGAAGTGTTATCTACAGATCCAAGACCAACCATTGCTTTAGTAACACCAGATACTGTACCAGTAAATGTTGGTGATGCAATTGGTGCTTTAGAGTCAATTTGAGTTTGAATAGCTGAAGTAACTCCATTTACATATCCAAGTTCTGTTGAATCAACTAAACCTATTGATGTTGTCGAAGGCAGTGTAACTGTACCAGTAAATGTTGGTGCTGCTAATGGTGCCTTAAGATCAAGCGCTGTCTGAGTATCAGTTGATATTGGCTTAGCTGCGTCTGAAGTGTTATCTACAGATCCAAGACCAACGTCTGCTTTAACTAAGCCAGATGGAGAGGTAATTGTTTTATTTGTAAGAGTTTGAGTTTCAGTTGTTCCAACAACTACTCCTGGAAGGCTTTTGCCTAAAACAGTAGTTAATGTCAGGATATCAATATTATTTATTTTAACTGTTTTATCAGCAGGAAGATTAATGTTTTCTGAAAAATCCCATGCCGATTTTGCAACACTATATTTAATTGACTTATCTGTTGTTCCCTTTAATATAATTCCACCAGTATCTGCTCCTGCATCAGTTGGACTTGATGTTTGTCCTAAAACAATATCCTTGTCTTGAACAGTAAGGGTTGTTGAGTTAATTGTTGATGTCGTTCCATTTACTGTCAAGTTGCCAGAAAGTGTTAGATTAACTGCAGTTGCATCTCCAGTAATTGCTGGTGAATTTAGTGGAGCTTTTAAGTCTAAAGCTACAAGAGTAGCATTTGATACTGGCTTCAAGGCATCTGATGTATTATCTACATTTGAAAGTCCTACTGAAGATTTTGTAAGTGCTGATACTGCAGTTGATATTTTAGTGTCTGCTGCAGTTCCAGATGAGGCAATTGCTTCTGATTTAGCAGTAGCTACGTTTGCTGTAGTTGCTAGTAGTGAAGTATTTGCAATTCCGTGAATATTAGTAGTATCTAATTCGTGTGTTGAAAGTGCTGATGCTGCTGCGGCAATTGCTGCATCTTGAGCTGTATTAGCTTTTGCAGTTGCATCAGTTCCCGCTGCTGTAATGGCTTCTGATTTAGCAGTAGCTACATTTGTTGTAGTTGCAAGAGCGGCTGTATCTGCAATACCGTGTACGCCAGTTGTATCAGATTCGTGAGTTGCGATTGCAGCAGAAATAGCTGCTGTTGCTGATATTTCCCGCCAGTTACCATTTGTACTTGCAGGGGAAGAAGCAAGTACATATGTTGTGCCGTTGTCTGACTGAATTGCAATATCTCCAGGTTCTGCTGTTAAAGCCAAACGTGCAGCTTGGTTAGCTGCTGAAGAAACTGTTACTTTAGCAAGTGGGGGTAGCTGTGCTGAAGGAATAAATCCTGATGAGTCTAATGAGGCAACTCCATTTGCAACACCTTTAGTGCTTAAAAGAATATAATCGTCTACCGTTTGTGAGAGAGCATAACTTAATGAATTCCAAGGGGTGCTTCCATCTCCAAATTTAAATGTGTTGGTATCTGTTTCAATACCAATTTCTCCTGCTGCTAGTGTTGGGTTGGCGGCATCCCATTGATCTGCTTCGCCTCTTCTTAATTGTAATCTAACTGTTGCCATTTTGTTACCCCTTATATATTTTATTTATACTGCTTATTGTATCATTTATTGCTTTAAGATATGACTCCAGAGTCAAAAACCATAGAAACGTCGGCATCTGTAGAAGATGGAGACCCACCATCTACAAACTTGCTTGTTCCAGCAGGGTTTACTCCATTTGCTTGAACTGTATAGATTGGTTGACCATTATAATCAATAGCTAAGCCAATATCCATAAAACTAACCTGTGAAGCTATGTCTGGAATCTCTGAATTAAGTGCAATTGGAACCCAAGTTCCATTTATCTGAAGTTGCAACTTATTTGTTACTGTATCAAATCTAAGGGGTGTTTCGCCTAAAATGACATTAGACCCAAATGTGGCAGTGCCTGCTACATTGAGTCCGTTCTTTACTTTAAAATTCTTATTTTCTGTTGCCATTTAAGTTCACATATCCCCTAAGTGTTTTGGTGGGGTTTTTAAAAGGAACCCCATAACCTTGTTATTTAATTATTTAATAAGTGTTGCTACTACGGTTACTGTTGTATTTGCATAAACAGTATTTACTTCTATTCCAATGTTTCCCGCCACATATGAGGCAGTAATTGTTCCAAGGGAACCATTTGTGCCAGTCTCAGCAAAATCAGTAATTGCTATGTTATTTGATGAGTCTGTAGTTAGTAGAATTTCTGAAATTTGTGAATGTGTTGCTGTTGCAAACTTTACCCACAATTTAGCTGTTGGATAGTCTGACTTAGCCCATGACATTACAGAAGAGCCTGTTGCTATTGAAGCAAGAACTGCCTGGGCTGCCCGCTGTGAAACTAGGTCATTTACGTTTACTGCTGTAAACTTTGTAGTACCATTCTTTACTGCAGTAAGTGCTGATGCTGCTGTAGCCTCTGCTGCTGCCTGAGCTGCGTTAGCTTTTGTAGTAGCATCTGTTGCTGCTGCTGTAGTTGCTGCTGACTGAGCTGCATTAGCTTTTGTAGTAGCATCTGTTGCTGCTGCTGTAGTTGCTGCTGACTGAGCTGCATTAGCTTTTGTAGTAGCATCTGCTGCTGCTGTGGCTTCTGCTGCTGCTTGAGATGCATCTGCTTCTGCTTTTGCAAATGCTGTAGTTGCAATCTGAGTTGTGTCAGTGTTTGCTGCTGCAGTAGGTGCTGTTGGCACACCAGTAAGTGCTGGTGAAGCAAGAGGGGCCTTTGTTCCCAAGGCTGTGGTAATAGTTGTTGTGTAATTGGCATCATCATTAATTGCTGCTGCTAATTCATTTAATGTATTAAGAAGTGATGGTGCTCCGTCAACAAGGTTGTCTACTGCAGTTGAAATTGCTGTATTTCGGTTTGAAACTTCTGTTGAAATTGCAGAGGTTAATGCTGAGTTTGCTGCTGTTGCTGCTGCTGAAATTGCTGCTGCCTGGGCTGCGTTAGCTTTTGTAGTAGCATCTGCTGCTGCTGTGGCCTCTGCTGCTGCCTGGGCTGCGTTAGCCTTTGTAGTAGCATCTGTTGCTGCTGCAGTCTGTGCTGCTGAAGCTGCACCGTATGCATCATAAGTATTTGCAGTTACAGATATTGCACCTGTTGCATCATTGTATGAAAGACCAGTACCTAAAGAATTACCTATAGCATCTTGAGCTCTTTCATCTGTGTAATATTTATTTGTTGATCCTTCTGAGATCTCGTCTGAACTATGTCCTGAAAGGCTTGATACTGTTCCAGCTTGACCGCTTACGTTACCAGTTACATCACCAGTTACGTTACCAGTAAGGTTACCCGTAAATGTTGCAGTAATTGTTCCTGCAGCAAAATTTCCGTTGGCATCTCTTTTTACAACAGTATTAGCTGTATTGGCTGAGGTTGCTGTACCACCAATAATACTAACAATGTAGTCTTGGTCCGCTTGTGCCTTTGTTAATACATCAAAACCATTAACGGTGGCTGAACCACCTTCAACGATAAGACCATTTTTAACTCTAAAATTCTTATTTACTGTTGCCATTGATATGACTCCCTTTTACTGCTTTTTTATGCTTTTAGTGCTGTTCTAAAATATCTTACTCTTATTGAGCCTGATATCGGCGCAACACATAGACTTATTATACCGCTATTTTCTTCAAAAGTTATATTACCCAAAACATCATTTGTATTTGAAATAACATTAGATTCGGACATGTAGACATTCGTTCCATCATTTAGAATCAGTACTGTTGAGCTTGTAGTTGAGTTTCCAGCCTGCTTATCAATCTGAATTTTATACTCAACTGTTTTGTAAACATTTTTAGAAAACGAATCAATAGTTGTTTTGTTCTCTATACCGTTTATAGTTAAATCATTATTGCCATCTAGTCCTAAAATCTCTGAAGCATTTTCAGAATCTAGAATAGCAAGATTTTGTTCAAGTTGTGTAACTTTATAGTCTATTGAGTTTGTATCAGTTGACCCATTTACGCCAAGCTTGTTTTCAATTGCTTCAATTGCATCATTTACATTGCCATGCAGCGTTGCGTGGCCCTCCATTGATTCACTTGATGCGGGATTTGTAAGGTTATCTTTTGATGTAGGATAATTAGTCGCCAATTTGGCCTCCGTCCAACAATGTTAACTGCGTGTAACTTGCATTTACATACGATGATGTTGGAGTACCACCGTCTATGCCTATTATAGCAGGACTTGTTTCTACAACTCCTGCGTTATTGTTAATATCAGAAAAATCAATTGTTTGTTGTAAATTAACTGTATGTACATTTCCATCATAAGAGTGAGTGTGCATATAAAATGGAGCGGGATCAGTAGAACCAGGAGTTAAGTCAACCCAAATTGCACCATTGTATATCTTAATGTTTTTACTTGTAACATTAAAGTATACATCTCCAGATGAGCCAACAAGTGGATCTTCTGCAAGTGTAAGGAGATTGAGTAATGACTTAAACTTTTTGGCCATTTTAAATCCTTATCCTATTACAACTACTCTATATTCTCCAGCTGTTGGGGCAACTGCAAATCTAATAGTTACTACTGAATCTGATGTGTGCTCAACATCTGTTTCTATCTGTGCAAATGGAGAAGCAACTTCATAAATAGCAGTTACTACGTCTTTTGTTCCTAAATTATGAGTTATTGTATAAGATGTTGCGGATGTGCCAAGAGTAGTTTTATATTTTCTTGTTATTTCGTGGTAATTTGTGCCATCATTTGTTAATGTCCACTGATCTGATGTTTCATTCCACAAAATTTCTGTATCTGGAGATGTTCCTCGTTCAACACGAATTCCAGCATCAACTGTTGGAGCTCCAGCAAAATCTGTATTAAGATTAATCTTATTATCAACAATATTTACTTGAGTAGTGTTTACTGAGTTAATTGTTCCAGTTACATTTAAGTTACCACCAACTGTTAAGTTATTAGCAATTGTTACGTCATCTGGGAGTCCAATTGTTACAGCTGCTGATTCTCCGCTATTTGGAGAAACGGTAACTTCATTGGCTGTGCCAACAATTGTGGCTACATAGTCTCCAGTTGTATCTGTTCCAAGAGCGACTGAGTTTGGCTGAATTGTGGTTGATATTGTTACATCACCCAAATTGGTCATTGTTGCAGAACCAGTCACATCTCCTGAGAGTGTAATTACTGGATCTTTATTAAGCGATACCGCTCCTGCTGTTACTGTAAAATCTGTTGAGCTAAATGAAGCAACACCCTTATTTGTATATGTTGCATCTTCTGCAGATACAGTAATAGTGTTATTTGTTACTGCTACATCTATTCCTTCCCCGCCAGCTACTGTAAGAGTATCTGTAAGAAGGTCTACGGTGTCGGTTCCAGTATCTCCAGCAACCGAAAGATTGGTTGCTACGTTTACTGTTCCTGCTGCAGTCAAACGACCTTGAGCGTCAACTGTAAATGTCGGAATTGCTGTGGTTGATCCATATGATCCAGCAGTTACAGCTGTATCATTAAGTTTTAATGTTGTTGTGCCTGCGGCATCATCATATGTTGCTGTTAATGCTGTACCAGCAAGTACGGATGCACCAATAACGTCTTGAATGACCTCTGTAGATCCAGACATTGCCATCCATGGACCATTAGGTGAGGATAGTCCATTGTAGTAGTACATCGTTTGATTTGATGTATCATAATAAATTTGACCAGATACTGGATTTGATGGTGCTGCGCCTAAGTTTTGGATTCTAGCATTGAGCAACTCATTCTTGTTGAGATCAACGCTAACTAAAAATTTTCTTGCCATTTGCTATCTCCTTATGACAGGTATGCTGTCCCTGAAAATGGTTGAGCCATTGTCAGTGTTATTTGGTTAGTACTATTGTAATCTATTCCAGTTTCTAAAATATCTCCAGCACTAGATTTTACGGTAACATTTGGTTGATACCCTAATCCATGGCTAATAGCAACAGAATATACTCCTAGAGTTGGCCCAGTAACCTGAGTAAGCTCCCATGAATAAGCTAATGTGTTATTTGTTAAAAATATTTTATTTGAACCAGACCATGTTAGATCTGAAACTTTTGGACCGTGAAATGCTGAAGAAACTGTATCGTAATAAAAATCTCCAGAAAGTCCTAAATTTGGTGAAGGATTTCCAGAGCCATTAAGAATGGTTCTTCCTCTAGGGCCTTGTGGACCTGGAGAGGATACGACAACTTTATTTATTTGCTCTCTAACAACTACGGAATCAACCATTATATAGTTACCGATCTATTTAGGGTGAGAAACCCTTCAAGGAGCTTGATCTTATTCGCATTAGAATCTACAACCATAATGTCATATACTGATTTTGGATAAAAGAGTTTATTTGTTTGAGTTGGTGTAAGTGTTACAGTTACTTTTCCAAGTGTGCCGTTTATTACTATTCCGCCGCTTGGAGATGTTAAAGTTACTGCTAACTTTGTTCCACCTTTTACATCACGCACCTGCATTTTTGCAGATGCGCCAGTAAGATCAATCGCATTACCATTATCGTCTTTATATTCTACTACAAAGCTAAATGTTGCATTCTGATCTACTTCAAAATTCTTTTGTCCTGCCATTTGCCATAGTCTCCTAAATAGGAATACTCCTGTACTAATTTTAGCACAGGAGTATTTCTAATCGACTATATTTTTACTTTTTTGTAAAACCGAACGATGCTTCGTTTGGGTTGAGTGCTTTTAAAATTACGGGTGCTGTGGCAGCAAAACCGCCCATTAGTAGGTCTCTTGGACTAGTGTTGCCAGTCATGTATAGAGCAATTGCGGCTCCCAAGAAATGACGTCCGTAACTTGCCAGTGCTGCTAGAATTTTCTCTTGCATTGTAACCTTTCCATCTCCATTAAGATCTTCTTTAGCTTTTGCCATTTTTGATCCTCCTTATTTCTAGGCGGGAAGCCTAGGAATTTTGAGCCTTAGCCCAATTCTATAATTGTACCACTATGCGCTAATATCTACCAATTCACAATTTCCATCAGAGCTGCAAGCAAGAGTAGCATTTGTTGAAGTTCCATCTTCTGTTTCATAAAAAGATAAATCCTCCCAACGAATTTCTTTTGGCATTTTTGCAACAAGGATCTCGTACTCTGCTTTGGTCACTTCTTGGTAAGGGGCTTGCTTATAAGAGTGATCTGAATGTGGAAGGAATGAAATTCCAGACACTTCATCAAAATGCTTATATACCCAAGCACCAACTTCCATCCACTCATCTTCCTTTACAGAAACTGTGATTGATGGCTTATGCTCACACCATGCACGTTGGTAAACTAACCAAATATTTAAATGCTCAATAGCAGTTAAATCATTTCTAACAATTGCTCCTTCTGGTGCTTTTACTGGGAAAGAAAAAACATACGTTTCATTTGGCTTCATCACATCATCTTCTACTGGAATTCCAACTTCTTTAAGAAATACAGAAATAGGATCTCCCTTTGAACCACGAACAGTTCTAATATAATATGGGGAATGCCACGCATGCATACCAGAAGATACTCCAACTAGTTGAGACACGGTTCCAGATGGTTTTACGCATGTAATGGCTGCAGATTCTGGAATTCCAATTTTTCCTGCTTCTTTTTTATTTGTTTCTCTTGCTGATTCACGAAGATTCATCAAAAAAGCTTCAAGGGAAACTAGGTCTTCTTTCCCTGACATAAACTTGTTTCCAAATTGTCCAGTCAGAGAAACTCCAAGTAATCTTTCTTCTTCTGTATTATCTTTCCATATCTTTCTAAGATATTTAAAATCAGTAAGCGTAGATTGCCATGTGCCAAGAATTGTAGCTAGTTCTACTTTGCGTTCAATATCTTTCTTTGTATCACCTTCACGTAATACGACTTCTGAAAGATTACAAAACTGGTAAGGACGTAAAATAATTTCTGAACACGGGTTAGTGCCATAGTGTATATCTGGATCTCTTCTTCCATATTTGGCTGCTTGGGCTTGAGCTGCGGCCACATTATATATACCTCGTTCTCCCGACTTTGAGTCATATAGAGATTTCCATTCTGCAATAAATTGCTCCATATCTGGCTTGCGTGAGTATGCAACAGAATTATTAGACAATGCTCTCTGAGGGCTTTGCTCCCACCAGTTTCCTGATTTAGCCTGTGCCATTTCAATATCGTTAATGTTAGAAAGAGAAATCATTGCTGAGCGACGAACTCCTCCTACAACAACTACTTCACCAATCTTGCACATAATATCATGGCATTCAATTGGCTTAAGGTTTCTTCCTGCGGCATTTTTAAATTTTGCAATTGTAAAATCAAACAAGTTAACCAAGGGCTGTGGACCAGATGATCTTCCGCCCATTGTCTTAAGTCTTGCGCCTGCAGGACGAACCTTAGAAACATCTATTGCTGGAATCTGACCAGACCAAAGAAGGGCTAGCAACTCACGATACGCTTTTGCCCATCCTTGCTTTGAATCTTCTACAATAATAACTGTAGTTGATTTTTCTAAAGATTCTGGGACGGCAGGAAGTTTATTAATATACTTGTATTCAACAGAAAACCCTACACCCGTTCCACACATAAGGATATACATTGTTTCATCAAATGAACGTGGTGAGTCAACTGGCAAAAAAGCACAATTGTATCCTGCAACATTATCTCGTTCTAGTGCTGCTCCTGAAGTCATTACGGAGCGCATTGAGGGCATGACATTTCTTTTAAATACACCGTCTTTTAATTCCGCTACAAGCTTCTCAGTTGGAATGTAATTGTGGTTTTGCTTTAGGTGATTCAGCATATAGTCAAAATATCTATCTACTGTTTCACCCCACGTTTCACGACGGTTCTCTTCTGGAATCCATCTAGCGTAACGCGATAACGCAATAAAATTTTCGTAAGGGTTTGCAATAGTATTTGACATTTATAGTACCTGTTTCTCCGCCTAGCGGTCTAATTTAATTTAAGTAGAGTCCTATTCTACCAAACTTTTTTACGCATGGGAAGAGCATTAAATTAAAAGTAAAGAAAATAGCTTTATTATTAGTTAACTAAAACAAATATAACATGACCTCTAGGTTGACAGATTAAACTTTTTAATGGTATTCTTAGAGTTCGTTATCTCTATTGGAGGAAATGCCTATGGAGAATATAAAAGAAAAGCTTAGCGATGTTTTACATCACTATGTTGCAATAGCAGTAGCTGTATTGTTTTTATTTACTGGTCAACCAGAAATGATTCAATCAGCATCTGCACTGGTTGTAAAACCAGATGTAAAAACCGAAGCACAACTTGACAAGGAAACGCTGAAGCAATTCAGTAATACTGTGTGGAAACCATCTGAGTCTTTAACAGATAAAGAATTGGTTGAACTTCTCAAAGCTGTAGGCTTTGAGGGTAGCGCCCTTAAAATGGCGTGGGCCGTAGCTAAAAAGGAGTCTAATGGACGCCCAATGGCTTATAACGGCAACATAAAAACTGGAGACAGCTCTTATGGAATTTTTCAGATTAACATGTTGGGAAACCTAGGTGATAATCGTAAAGAAAAGTTCAAACTGGACAGTAACTATTCGTTATTTGATCCAGCAATCAACGCAGAGATAACGTATTATATGACCAATGGCGGTCAAGATTGGTCGTCATGGAAAGGTTTAACTCCTCAAACAAAAGAGTGGCTAAACAAATTTCCATCTAGAAGTTAGAAAGGATTTACTATTAAGATACAATTGGTATCTGAATATCTGAGCCTTTCAAGAGAAGGTCTTGTTTCAGAAATGGCTTGTCCATTAGATCAAGGCCTTCTCTTTTCTAACACAGACAACGAAGATAAAATTTTTATTTATTGTGTTTCTTGTAAATACAAAAGCTATGTCGGTACAGCCCTTTATAGCAAAATGGTGAAAGAAATAAAAAATGCAAATAGAAAGCAAGTTTAATAAGGACTTGGTTTTAGATATGTCTTCTAATATACCATGTGCACATATACCTAGGGCATTTCTTGCTGAAAAAGCATTAAATGTCATACAATCATATTTAGAGCTAGCTAAAGTTCGAGGCTTAAATACAATTGACGAAGTGCTTGAAGATATAAAAGTAAAAAATGACTGAAACTAATTCTAGCAACCTAGAAGACAATCTGCCTATGGTAAATTATATAATGCTTCATAGAATATATGACGTATTATGCCTGATAGCCAAGCAAGGTGGGGATGTAAAAGAAATAGAGAAAATGGTAGAATATCATAAAGAAGGATTCTTGCTGGGACCTTCCCCAGCATTTATTTCTGAGGAGAATAATGGATAGAGAAGAAATAATCAACCTCATGACTGAGGTTTTTAGCGAAACAAATAAGAGCATGGCTCTAGCAAGCGGTATGGAAGAGGCTGAAGTAGATAAGTTTATTGAGCAAAGCACTCCTTCTATTAATCATGCATTGACTGCTGTATACGATGTGCTTCTTGAAAAAGAACTCGTAAAATAGTATTGCTTTGTCAAAAAAAATATACTACAATATAAGTGTGTAATATTAATTACACTATGCGGATATAACGCAACAAAAACCCTAAAGGATCCGCCTCCTTTGGGGTTTTTTGTTTAAGGAGCAAAATGGACTCGTATTTAAGCAGATGGACTGAAGACCAAGATTTTGTAAAACTACATAATGATTTTAATTTAATATGTAACATACAAAATTCTATGGACAATGCCCAGTACGGAAGAATATATATACTTAGGCAATTAGCAAGACATCAATCTGTAGTAAACCCTGATTTAAATTTTGCTGAGTCTGGTGTATACGCTGGAATGACAATGTTTTTTACCGCCGAGTTCTGTAATAAATCTTTTATAGGCATTGATTCTTGGGAAGGTGTTTCTGAGCCAGGAGAATTCGATACAGAATATTTTAAAACAGTAAAGTTAAAATCTGAAATGGCGTGGGCAAAAAACAACCTATCTAGATACAAAAATATAGAATTAAAAAAAGGCTGGATACCAGAAGTATTTAAAGACATAGAAGATAAGCAATACTCATTTGTACATGTAGATGTAGACCTATATGAACCAACAAAAGAATCTATAGAGTACTTTTGGCCTAAAATAGTTTCTGGTGGGGTATTAATATGTGATGACTACGGATCTTATAAAACAGAAGGATCTAGGAAAGCTGTAAAAGATGCTTTTGAAAACCACAATATACTTGAGTTGCCGACTGGCCAGGCTATTATGTGGAAGAAATGATACAATAATACTATGACTACTTGGATGAAAAAAGAATTTGAAGATAGTGGATATTCTGTAGAGTGCCCTATTGATGGGCTTCTAGTTGTTAAAAATTTTATAACACCAGAAGAAATTGAAGAATATAAATCTATTATTGCAAATATTACGGAAGAGCAATGGGATGAGTGGTATACAAGCCAATTAAAAGTTTTTACAAAACAAAAATTTGGAAGAGAAGATGTTGAAAATTTAGTCAAAGAAGGTTTGTATGAAATAACATCAAACTGGAATGACAAAAACTATTCATTTATCAACGCAGAAATTCATAGAAGAATAGATAAAAGATTTAATGATGTTCTTGAAAAAACAGATGAAGGACTAATATTGAGTGGATTTTATTTCTTTCAAAGAATGTACGACGGTGTTCAGCTAGTATCCCATCATGATCAAAACACAGATGAATCAATTAAGCATGCTGCAGTAATATATATAAATGACGATTATAATGGTGGAGAAATTTTTTGGGCTAAAAAGAATTTTGAAATGAAACCAGCCCCTGGAGATCTTTTACTATTTGGTGGAGATCCAGAGTGGGAACACGGAGTAAGGTTTGTAACGGAAGGACCTATGAGATATGTCCTTCCAGGATTTATAAAGATACCTAACTTTTATAAGCCTTAATTTTTATGAAAAAGTAACACACAAAATAAGAGAGTCTTCTTCTCCAAAATTAGATAGCTCTTCGCTACAAGGATTTGTAAGTATACAATATGATTCATTTGCACTGAAAGTTTTTTCTTCAACAAGGCTTGTCTTTAAGCTTCCGTCAAATACAATATACATCTTGTACCGCTCTTCGGCATCGTCTTCTACTTCTGATCCATAAAAAACATTATTTGTATATGTAAATGGCTCAGAATTAGAATAAGCAATTGTATAATACTTACTTACTGTTGGGAAAGAACCATTTTGTGTTTCAAAAAGCTCTGCTAGCTTTGTTCTAATTCCAACAAAAATAGGTTTTACTAAAAATCTTGAATGATAATAAACAGTTTTTGTTATATTGCCATCAACATCGACAAATTTTTCATCATCTGCTGCAGTTGCTAGCCATTCTTTAAGAGCAATTATATCTTCTTCTGGAATACTCATAAAAAAAATATTCTCTTTAACTTTAGGCTCAAGGCCTGTGATTTCTGGCTCTTCTCCAGCGTGAGTTACATCATCAAGTATTCCCATTACTTTGCAGCCTTCCAAGCTTCAAGATCTGACATATCAGATTCTGTTCCAAAGTTTGATACTAGGTATTCTTCCGATTCTTCCAACTTTAAATTGGCTGTATCAGTAGTCAATTCATCGTAATTTTGATCTTCTTGATACTTGAGTGTCAACTTGCCATCTTTTGTTGCTTCAACAATGTCTTCATCAGATAGTGATGGGTTTGCTGCTTTAAATTCTTTAACTAGAAAAAGGTCAAACTTATTCCAGATAGCCTCTACTCTTTCAGAGTCAATTGTACTAAAAAATGCCATGGTGTATCTCCTTTAATTTTTAAGAATAAGTATATTATACCCTACATATTCTACAGATTCAATGTCATAAAAAGTGCGGCGAAAAGTGAGCCGAAAATTAGAGACCATCATTTTCACTTTCCTGTATTTTCCTCAACATCTCTATATATGCCAGTGCATCTTCCTCAGATGGCCCCTTTATATATTCCTGTACAGGTACACCTGCCCATAGAATAAAAAGGAGGGCGGAAAGAGGAACATCATAAGCTAGCATATAGGTATTATACTCCCAATTTAATCCAAGTAGGCCTATTGGGATTTGAACCCAAAGTCGATTGCATATAAGACAATTGCTTTAACCAGATTAAGCTATAGGCCCTTATATTAGCCTATTATCTGATATATGATACCAAGGATAAAAGTCATTGCAGTTACTATGGCTATAGCCAAAAGAAGTTTCACTGTTCTATCCCCGTTTTTTTAAAAATTGAATCTAGGACTTGATCCATAGAATCATCTATCGTTCTAGTATGTTGCTTTGTACAGCTTCCACATTCTCTACACATATCTATCACCTATTTGTCTTATATTCTTTATCTTGTTTTATAGATTTTATCTGGGGATATTAGATTTTAGGAAAGCCCCCCTACCCCCCAAATTTTTTCTTTTTGGAAAGATAGAGAAAGCAATTCCTGGAACATATATCCACAGATGTTATCTGGTACATATTGAGTTTCAGGGTAAGCCCCCCACAAAGCAAACTAAGTGTAGCATTTTACTTTTACCAAAGTCAATAGCTTATATAACAGCTATGTTGATCAAGTAGTATCTTACCATATTCCCCGCCATATATTCTAGTTGACTGCTTTTTCAGATTTCACAAAATGTTAATATATTTTTTACATGTATGATACACAATCTAGGCAAAACGGACATTTGGGATAGTGCGCCCATAGTTAAGCGTTTTTGTGATGTATCTCACGCAATTATTTTGTGATGTGCCTCACAATGTCCGAATTATACGCATTTTGGATTAGACATTTGTCAGACCCCCATGCTATGCTTAAGGTATAACAAACAAACGAAAGGTAATCATCTAATGAATACACTAGAACGAATTAGAAAAGAACAACAAGAGCGTTATGCGATACAGCGTGAGAAAGATAAGGCTAAAATTGAGGCTATGTTTTCTAACAATTCCCGCCCATTAAATAACGCTTACCTACTAGCAAAAGAGGAGAACTAGTGTGACGAAGGTCACATAAATACTTTTGCGACACACCCGACAATGTCCCCAAAATGTCAGACCCCCATGCTACACTTACAACATAACAACAACGAAAGGTCACAATAAATGACACTAGATGAATACAAGCAAATGGTAGAGGCTCAACGCCTTGCCTCCCTATCAGTAGCCCTAGAGGCGCTAACTAAGTCAGACGCTATTGCTAAGGAGATGAATAAATAATGTCATACGCATACTCATACGAAACTAACTCAGTATCTAAATGGGATACTATCCAATCAGATGTCGCAGACGCATACGCATACCTTGATGAGGTAGATGAGGAACAACCTCCACTAGATGATTTTGATGACTCAGATGATGAGGCACTAGCAAAACTATTCGCACTAACATGGGAGAACTAATAATGATGTACCCTAACGATACACTAGCAAACATGGCTAAAGATTTTGGCTATGATGTAACACCTAACTTTCTTGAACTACTAAACAAGGCTTATGAACTAGGCGTGGAGGATACTTACTAATGATTAACGCTTTTGAGAATTTACTATCTATCGAACTAAACGAATACGGACTATGCGTTGATACAGCATGGTTTTACATAGCGTTAGATTATCGCTTTTTAACTACCGCCCTGCTAGTAACTATTGCCTATAAGATTTATAAAAGAAAGAAGAATAAGTAATGAATAGACTACTTACCACACTAGTACAGTTAGCCCTTATCATCCCCGCCCTTATCATGGGGCGCATGATGTGGCGTGAGATCGTAGCGAACTTTAGAGAGTGGGCTAACTCACACTAGCCTAACGGCGTGTCGGCTTGACAATGTCAAGCTGGCCCGCAAGTACTTGCGGGAGTTATCCACAGGGTTACGTACGACTGTGGAAAACCCCAGGATTTATGTGAGATTAATCACAAAAAATAGTTTTGCGACACGCCCGAGAAACACCTCAAAATGTCAGACCCCCCTGCTATAATTGCGGTATAACGAAAAGAAAGGTGGTCTAAAATGACTACACTAGAAATGACCAAGTGCCTAGAGCACACCCCTAATAAGCCTGCTATCTCAGATGTAGGAGATGAGCAATTCACCTTCTGTGAGAATTGTGAGCAAAACATCTCACGCTATTATGGTGACCATGACCCTGAGCGTTTGCCTATGTGGACAGATTGGTATTTAACTAAATGAGTATCTTTACTAAGTTTGCTACTGTAAGCGATTACCCTAAAGGCTTAATGAACCTATGCCCATGCGGGCAGGTAGTGTTAGCCCCTGCCCTATACCATGCGGGGCAACCCCATTGGGATAACCCTAATAAGTGTAAAGAATTGTGGGCTATCTCACAAAAAGAAATTACCAACACGCCCTCTAAATAAGGCAAAATGTCAGTACCCTCTGCTATAATTCCATTATCAACAAAACGAAAGGCGGTCAAAATGACTGTACTAATCTCATCAGAGGTTCTAGAGAATAGAGCCCTCTCTATCTCAGAGCCTCAATTCTATCGTGTGGCTACTACCTCACTAATTGCTTGCTCTATCTGTGCGGATAACTACCTAGAGGTATTCTCTAAAGATGCCGACTTTACTAAATTTACATGTGAGGGGTGCTGGTAATGAATAAAGATGAAAAGATTGCTAAGATTACCGAAATGGCAAAAGCACAATTTGGAGACAACTACCTTGCTTGCTTATGGGGATCATCTCGCGTTTTATTATCAGATAAAGATTTAAACATTATTATAAAAGTATTGGAGAATAAATAAAATGGGAAAAACACAATTCGAAAAAGATTTAGAAATTAAAGAAAGTTTTATAGATTTACTAAATGATGTTTACCCTGATGTAAAAATTGGTTACTCTACTTTTACAGCCGCCGAAATTTTGGAATGTTGCGACCCAATCGCTTTTTCAATCGGACTAATTGAACATGAAGATTATTTAGCAGAAATGGAAAACGAATAATGAAAGAAACAGAAATTAAAAATAAGTGTACCTGTGACGAACACGATTGTGAAATTAAAGATGACTATACGCAAAATGGTTATATGTGCGAAGATTGTTTTATGGATTGCGTAGAAATGGAAAACGAATGAGCGACATTTTTGGATTTGAAAAAGCAATTCAATTAGATCATCTTAGCGATGAGCAGATTTTAAAGCTTGAAGAAATTTTTAAAGATTTCGAATAAGTAACGGCGTGTCGGCTTGACAAAAGCTGATCCGCCCGCAAAAGAGCGGGGTCGGGCGTGTCGTTACGGGTGTGATCAAAATTACCCAGGTTTTACGGCGTGTCGATTTGACAGACAAAACGGACATTTTTGTGTGAGGTTTATCACATGGCTTGAGCGTCTCAAAATGTGGAATTACTCGCTAGTAATGTGAAAATGTCAGTGCGATAGGCTATAATTGCTACTATCAACAAACGAAAGGTGACAACTAATGTCAGCAAAACCATACACAATCGTAAGCCTCTTAGAGGGAAAATACTATCGCTCACACTCACGCCATGATGAAGGCGTTATCCAATACGCAACGCCTCGCCCTGAAATTTGGTACGGCTCAGGCTTTGAGGCTTATGCTATCGAGGTTCGCTCAACTCGTGGAATTAAAAACTTTTGGGCAACTGTCGCGGTAAAGGTTGGTGACTAATGATTAAAGAATACTTAGATGAAAACGAATTTTATTTTATTAAAGACCAAATAAAAATTCATTGTGACGAGCAACAATTTGTCCATGTCTGTAAAGCGCATGGCGAACAAATGGGTTGCTACTTTTGCGAATTTGACTACGATAAGAAATGCGAGTGTGAAGGATAATGATTAACTCAGTATTAACAATAGATTGCTCAGAGTGTAACTCAACAGGTTTAATCTTTTTTGGTAGTGGAGAGGATTTTGATGTCGAGTCTTGCGATTGCGTAGATGATGGCTCACTATTCAGAAATGGAGAAAATAACTAATGTATAAAATAACTATTGCTTATGACTCAAATACTCCTCATTGGACTAAGCCTTACAATGATGAAATGGAAGCATGGAAAGATTTCTTTTCTTTTACCGATTGGGGTTTTGCTAATGAATTCTCAACTGTAAATATTTACACGCCAGCAGGCAAATGCTACACAAAAGTTTTTTACCGAGAAGGCAGAAGGGTCGTAACTAAATAATGGAAATTTTTGAGTTTAATACTTTCATAGATGTAGAAGCAGAGTCGTATGATGAAGCCATAGATGTATTTCAGTTTCAGTTAAAGTATGGAATAAATAAAGATAATGTTTATGTCGCCGACATAAAACAATTAACCAATAACGAAAGCGTGGAAGTATAAAAATGATGACTCGTAAAGATTATGTTGCCGTTGCTGAAATTTTAAAGTTTGCTAGTGATAAAGCGCACCCTGCTTTATTTTCTAAAATTGTAAATGATTTCGCAGTTATGTTCGCAAAAGATAATGAGCGATTTGATGTAAACCGATTTCATGAAGCGAGTGGCTATCATGTCACAAAACTCACTTCGAGATAAAGTTAAACGCATACAGGAATTGCGTCGCAGTAATGCGGCGCAGCCTGTACGCAATAAGAAAAAATATTTTAGAAAAATAAAACATAAAAATAAATTTGATCAATAGCGCTGCCCGCCCGTAAAGCTGCGGGGTTATCCACAGGGTTACGGGACTTATCCACAACCCCCTGGATTTTGTGATTAATCTCACAAAAGCTGCGACACGCCGAGAATGGATTAGGTAATGTCAGTGGCATAGGCTATAATACTCTTATACCAACAACGAAAGGCAATAAATGAAAATAGAACATAATCTAAAATTCGTTACAGAATTTATGGAAGGTCATCCAGTAACTCGTCAAATAGAAATGCTTGATGAGCAATCACAAATTGAAATGCTAGAGGGTATGCTAAAGTCTTTAGTCGCACCACGCCTACAACCTATCCTTGATGAGATAAATGCTAATGGCTCTTACGCAATTCTAAAGGTGGCAGAGTAATGATTAGGATTTATAAAGTAAATATGGAACACTCTTATATTGTAAAGACAAGTGACATAAATGAAGTCTTATTAAACTATGAGTTTCCAGACTTTACTGCTTGTGAGTCTTTAGATGAAAATAACTTTCCAGAATATATCAGTAGCGTAGTTGGATATGAAGAAATAACCGAAGAAGAATTGGAGAATATGTAATGGGATACAATACAGCGTTAGATTTATCTAATGAATTAGATTTAGAGGTAGCACTAGGTTATCACTTACAGGGTAATCATTACCCTCCCGTCCCTCTTTCTATGGTACAGCCTTGTATCGATGCTATCGATGCTTATTATGATGAGGATTATAATAAGATGATCGAAATGCCTGAAGGCGTATCTTATAAGGGTGACTCTTATGCGCCAGCGTGGGCTATTATCGAACAGCACCACTTAGACGCTTGGCTACCTGAAAGTGACTAAGGTCACACAATAACTTTCTCAAATACTGAGATAGGGCTAGACTAATGTCAGACCCCAATGCTATACTACAACCCTAACAAAGAAAAGAGGCAATAAATGACAATCAACGACAAGTTGTACCAAGTGGGCGATTTATTCACCACACTAAAGTCAAAGAAAACTGGTGTGATTAAGGAAATCCACCCACAGGCATCTGGCTCGGTGCGTGTGCTACTAGAAATGCCAACGAAAGAAACTCGTTGGACTTCAGTATCCGCTCAAACGCTACTAGGCGTATAATCTAAAGGCAGGGGGGTCGCAGAAATGTCAGACCCCCCTGCTATAATTACAACTTCACAAACCCACTAAACCCACTAACGAAAGAAGGCAACAAATGGCTAGAAGCAAAGCAATAAATGTAAAAATCGCAACAGTTAAAATCATCACCGCACTAGAAAGCGCACTCGCTAAACTAGAAAAAGATTATGCGGCACAAGCAACTAACGAAGCAAAGTATGAAAAGTCTATGGAAGTATGGCGTAAGGCTATTGGCAAATGGGCTATGGAACGCTGGGCTAAGGCTGAGGACATCAGAACTAACTACCGCTCTTGGAATAACCAGTTAAACATTGACTTTAACTTAACAACCAAAGAGGCAGACTTTCCTGCTGAACCTCAAAAGGACTATGAAACAATCCACTCTAGCACTTATCGTGAGTCTAAGAAGGAATTGGAAAACGCAATTCGTATTCTAAAGATGACAGATGAGGAAACAGTTAATACATCAACCTACAATGCGGTTGCTGAGTATCTCTAAATAAACCAACGACCTGAGTATGTCGCCAAACTGCTCTCCCTTCGGGGACAACTACTAACAAAGGCAACAAAATGAAAAATCGTTTCAGAGTAGAAATCTATGATGAGAACAAGTTAAATGATGTAACAATTTATTCAGAGCAAGGCGTTGATAAGGAATACTTAACTGAATTAGCATTCTCTAATCGCCGTAACTTCTTTGGTGATGTTCGTGCTTATGTGTATGATACATTGAAGAAGACTAAGACAACTGCTCTTTACCTCCCGTCCGAAGTTATTAACTTCAATCGCAAAAACCAATTAACTAGGGATGAGTTAGGTCTGTAAAGATCTAACACTGGCTGCATATCCTGCAGCTGGCCCGTAAAGGTAAGGGGTTATCCACAGGTTTACGGGAGCCTGTGGAAAACCCTGGAATTTTGTGAGATTAATCACATGGATCAATTCGGACATATTGTATCTAATCATAGACAATGTCAGTGGCACCTGTTATACTTATGACTAATCAAACGAAAGGTAAAAAATATATGGCTCACAATCTAGAAATGGAAAACGGCGAAGTTGCTTTCGCTCTCCGTGGCTCACCTGCTTGGCACAACCTAGCAAATCGCATCTTCACAAAAGATGAAGAAGTTACTACCGCCCTAATGCTTGAAGAAGCAAAGTTGGCAAATTGGAATGTTCGTCTATCTCCAATCACTGAGCACATTCCAGAATCTTGGAATGATGTATCTACAGCATCTCTTGTCATTCGTGACAATCCATTCAATAATGGAACTGATGTTCTTGCCACTGTTGGCAAGCGTTACAAGCCTGTACAGAATGAAGAGTTATTCGCATTCGCTGATGCTATTCATGATGCGAACGCTGATTGCCGTTGGGAATCTGCTGGCTCATTAAAAAAGGGTAAAGTAGTTTTTGGCACTGTTGATATTCCTCGCACAATGGTTCTTGACCCACAAGGCGCCAATGATGAAACTAAACTCTATTTAATTGTATGGACATCACATGACGGGTCAGTTGCTGTTCAGGCTGCTGTTACTCCTGTTCGTGTTGTATGCCAAAACACATTGAATCTTGCTATGCGTAACGCTAAGCAATCATTCAAGATTCGCCACACGCAATCTGTTGAAGGTCGCATTCAAGTTGCTCGTGAAACTCTTGGGCTTGCTCTTGGTTACTTTGATGAATTCGAGAAAGAGGCGCAAGCACTTTATTCTCAGGCAATTACTGATGCTGAATTCTCAAAGTTGATTCACACAATTTATCCAAAGCCTGCTGATGATGCTTCTAAGGTTGCGCTAACTAAATGGGAGAATAAAGTTGTTCTCCTTGATGACCTTTATCATAACTCACCAACTAACGCTAACATCAAGGGAACTAAATGGGGTGCGTTTAACGCTCTCACCGAACGCCTTGACTACTATCGCTCAGGTCGCGGAAATTCTGAAACGCTTATGGCTGGCGCATCAGGATTTGACCCAGTGCTAACCGCAGAAAAAAATAAAATTAAGAAATTAATTTCTGCGTTCTAAATAAAATAAATCCTGAGCAAGATTTAAAACTGCTCACAATTTTTCTTGGTCCATTAGCTCAGTTGGTTAGAGCGCTACCCTGTCACGGTAGAGGTCGACGGTTCAAGTCCGTTATGGATCGCCAAGCGCCCTCAATGCTAAGGGGGCAAAAAGTGTGTTACGAGTCACAAAGAAATTCCCTGGAATCTATTGTAAATGTCAGTGGGCTCCTGTATAATTCTCTTCATGACCAACGAACTAGTATCAAGTAAATATACTTTTGTCTGTGACCCAGATGAATGCGATTGCTTAATAGAACTAACATCATCTGATGGATTTGGATTCCCATCAGGTGTGACTCAACTCACATGCCCGTGTGGCCGTAAGACCACATTAGTGTCAGTGGAGCATGCTACAATTACATCCTTAAACCAAACGAAAGAAGGAAATACAATGGACGGAATGACAGTAGAAAATCTACCGCTATCAGATTCAGAGAAGTACAACCCTGACCTATTAGTTACATATAAGGTTATCCGTGGATTCTCGGATGAAACATATGAAACAGATAAGGTTCGCAACATTGAATGGGAACTACATAATGCTAGAACTAATTCTAAAGCAGTTTCTTCTCTCCAAAATAAGATTAGCGTAGTTAAAGATATTATTTCTGAGGCATATGCTGATTCGGAAGACCAAGAAACACTGCAGGCAATTGCCGAGGCACTTGAGATTGAATTAGTTAAGGAAATTGAATGGAGCGCATCTATTGAAGTTAGCGGAATTATTACCGTTAATCTACTTGAAGATACTCACTTTGATTTAGATTCAGAAATTGAAGATGCTCTTTATGCTGATTCACATAATGGCAACATTGAAGTTGTTGACCAAGAAATCTGTAATGTAAGAGAGAACTGCTAATGTATTTTGAACTTACCGCTCCTAATAGGCTCTCCATGGAGAGGGCCTATTGGGATGCAGAAATAAATGGACTAGACCCGCAGCGTATGGCTCCATTGACATTCAACATTGGAACTGGTAGTATTGAGAAAGTAAGTCGCTTACGAGATAAGTATAACTTAACTGAATCATACATATCAGACTACGAAACAACAGGCTACTAAGGAGAAATTATGTCAGAGTATAAAGATGGTTGGGCAGATGGATATAAATTTGCTCGTGAAGAAATTATGGAGAAATTGTCAGAGATTGATATCAACGACATTGACTCTTGGATTCTTGACCGTCTATCTGAGATGATTGAGGGAGGAAAGCTATGACAACGGAAGATCTAACAAGATGGATAGCATGCGACCAATGTGGCACTGCTCAAGCAATGTATATGGTTAAACTAGTAGAAGGTCAACTTTTCTTCTGCGGGCACCATTACAATGCAAGCAAGCGTGGCCTTGACAAGGTCTCATATGAAGTGGTAGAATTAAATAAAAAGGAAGAACTAATACCTCAACTAGAAACGGCGGAATAAAATGGGCGACAGAGCAAACTTTGGATTCAGAGATTCCAAGGAGAATGTACTATTTCTATATGGACACTGGGCTGGATATAATATGCTAGCCAAGTTGGCCAATGCTGTGCAGGCTGCAGAGCCTCGCTGGCAGGATGAATCATATGCAACACGTATTGCTATATCTAATCTAATTGGAGAAGACTGGACTGAAAAAACAGGCTGGGGTATCTACATTAATCAATTAGGAGATAATGAGCATAAGGTGCCTGTTATTGATTGGGCCAACCAAACGTTTACATTGTATGAAGAGGACCTGAGCACAGTAGTGTTTACTTCGTCCCTCGCAGCATTCGTAGACAAATACAGTCGACTAGTTATGGTATAATAGTATCAGGACTTTGGTCCTGGTTTTAATATAGAAATGAAATGGTGCGTCTATTAGTCTATGGGCCAGGCGCTAAGTAAAGCGGTTTATTTCTTTCGTTGGAAATCAGCAGCCATATTCATACCCCCCAGCTTTTAGCTGGGGGTTTCTTTTTGCCCGCAAAGACTTGAGGGTAGCATATTGTTCTTACGACTGTCAAATATATTTCCCAGGAATTTGTGTGATCTTGACCACAAAGCTGAATAATGTGGCATGTATCACATGCCAATTCTATTCCATTTGTCAGTGGTCCATTGTATAATTGGAACATATCAACGAAAGGATATAAAATGCCAAATTGGGTATTTAATGGATTAACTATTGAAGGTAATCCTGAGCAAGTAAAATCTCTAATCAAGCAAATGAATAAGCCATTTGTTTATTCTATCACTGCAGTAGGTGATTTGTCATATGATGTTAAGCAGACTAAGTATGTTAATCCTATCTTTGCTTTTCATAATATCTATAACTATAGAGATGCTGGTATTACTGATGAGGTATATCATGGACAGCCTCCTCGTTCCACCGATTTTTCTCAGGCAATGAAGTTTGAAACCAATGACTGGTACAACTTCAATGTGCGTGAGTGGGGAACCAAATGGGATGTTGCTGTAGCCGAGGATAATGTTTATCCTGACACAACTATTGAAGAAGCCGAGAACGGTGAGAACTATGTAGTCCATTACAACTTTAACACTGCATGGTCACGACCTCTTGGTGCTATATCTAAACTATCTGCACAATACCCAACACTACTATTTACTTTATCATATGAAGAAGAAACAGGTTGGGGTGGAGAAATGGAATTCCTCCGTGGTGAAGTTATCTCAGAATCAGAATACGATAACATGTGCCGTGATTGTGATGCAACTGACCAAATGGAATACTGCGACAATGATTGCGGTGAAATCTGTAGCAACTGCAACTGGCTTGGCGAGGCAGACCTAGAGGCTGTCGCAATTTGTCAGACCCATAAGATATACTTAGACACTAAAGTACCCGAATATAGAAAGGCGGAAGCATAATGGAACCATTTACAGATACAGTAGGAGAACATATCCTTGGAGCAATTCAAGTAGATATTGAGCAACATCTCTTTGAACAATGGAATGATAAGAATTTAGATGAGGGTAGCGATTATGCTGAATATATGTTCATGCAATTTGCTCCTGATAACTTAAAACAATCATACAATGAGTATTATGGTTATATTGAAGGAGATGATTTCTGCTTATGATTACCAGCCAAGAACTAATTGATTATATCTATGATGACAACTTAATCCATTTTGACGACAGAGATACATCAGATGATTGTGATTGTCACATTCATATAACATTAAACACTATGGTTAAATATATGGAGGCAATTGAATGCTAGGTTATACTAAAACAGATCTTGATGAGATGATTAACTCAGTACATGATGCTAAGTTATTTTATCTTAGGACCCCGTCCGATTTAATGGACAAGTCATTATTAACTGAAGGTTTGTTAAAAACAAATGATTTCCTCCAGGGGTTATGGGCGGAGGGTTACTTTGACTAAGTCATCACACTTCATAGAATATATGAAGATACATTTAATTAGTCTTAACCAGGATTTAGAGGATGCAAGAAACAATGAACCTTTAGATGAAGATGAATATTGGGAATCAGATTCATTCTATATGGGAGCAATTGACGCAACCGAACATTTATTGTCAGTGGCAACTGATATAATGATTAATAACGAAAGGGTATATTAATGAACTCAGAAGACATTGGGCTCCCGCCCCATTTGCAACGCTTGGTCAATGCAGGTGTTAGTGGATTAGATATAATGCACGGTGAACTAAAGAATCTAATGCTAATTGCCGAGCAGGAACTAGCAGACGCAATTGAACGGGAAGAAGAGTCAGGCGAGGCTATGGACTCTATGGTCCGTACAGAATGCGAAGGCGCACTAGATACCTTGGTTTTACTATACCAACTAACATACGACCTATCATTTGCGATTGGAGCACGAGATGAAGCCTGACGATAAAGATAAACTAAACAAGTGTTTAGAGATTCTAGACAGCACTGACCTAGGTCTATCATTAGTTTGGCTATGGACATGGTCAACAATTAATAACATCCTAGAGGATGACACCTATGTTGCCAAGGTAACCCAAGATGACATGTGGAACCACCTGTGTGAGGCTGTGGAGGCTGGACAAGGCTTCTCCTTGGAATGGGGCGCCGAACAACATCAGGAAGAAGTTTTAGATTGGATGATGAACAGGGATTACATCGTAGACCCTGATGATGAGGAAGAGGAGGACGAAGATGAAGATGAGTGATAAGTACTTAAACGATCAACTTAGTAAAGCCCAAAAGCTTTTGTGGGGTGGGTCCGAAACAGAAAACATCGAGGCCCATAACATCATTGCTAAACTAATTAAAGAAAAGATAGAACAGGTGGAACTATGAGTAAAGAGTTTAAAGTCTATGGAGACATTATTCAGGAGTACTACATTGTAGTAGAAGCCAAAGATAGTGATGAAGCATGGTACAAAGCAGTAGCCACACCTAAAAAGGAATGGAAAAAGGGTACCACTCGCAAGGACAAGATAGAACCTTATCAAGTAGAAGAACTAACAACTGAATAAAGATAGGTTGGGCCGTTATGGACAATTCGGACATAACGGTCATAATCTAAGGGCACGGGCAAAAATATTGCTTTACGTACCCTATTTACAAATCCCCGAAATTCATATATAATATATATAACAAAGATCTAGAAAGGATCAAACAAATGACAACATCAACAACAACTCGTGAATACCTAAAGACCCAGGGCATTGCTGTGGGCAAGCGTGGTCGCTTCTCAGCTGCAGCTCTAGGAGTTATCAGCAAGGCTGTGCAAGACGGAGTAGTCTTCTCAGACAAGAAGAACGCCAAGTAATAAACTAAGTGTGGGGACCCTCCTCTCGTGGGAAACGGGAAAGGGGAGGGTCCTCGCTTCATTTACAAATGTCAGTGGTCAATGGTATAATCAAAACGAAAGGCGGAACTCAATGGCTAAAGCAAACGAATTCAAAGCAGCAGAAAAACTAACAGACTATCTAAACAATGCTAACTTCTCACCTGCCGTAATGGCAAATGTATTAACAACTGAACATACCTTGTATACCCAAGACAGACTAATGGAACTAGTTAGATATATTATCCAATACAATTCCCTTAGATTAAAGTCAGAATGGGATAAGGGATATACATCCGAAGGATTGCTTTTAGCAGATGCGCTCAATGATATGCTGGAAGCAAAATATGGAGCGGTGGATAGAAACCTAACAATAGACTCCTTGAAAGAAACAAGAGTAAGAGACCCTAAATATATAATGGATCTAGATTCATTCTAAGATAACTTCCCCTATGGGGCATATGGCTTTAATTAGCTGTATGTCCCATTTTTGTATGCCCATCTTATGGGCCAAATTTTTGCTTTACGAAGCATATAAAAAACCCCTGGAAATTGTATACATATCGATCAAAATCTGTCAATATCTGCATAGAATATCTCATTATATGAGACAAATAATGCAGAATTAGACATAATTTTTTGCCATAAATATGGGCCAAAATTGCTCTTTACGACCAAATAAAAAAATTTCCTGGAATTTTATATGAAAGCTATTGACAAATATTGGCCAATATGCTTTATATGGGCGCTATTGACATTACGTCCCATCATATGATATGCTCAATTACATACATATGTTTAGATAGTTATAATGATAGTATTTGGATCTAAATTGATAGTATGATTCTCCACTTTACTCCACAATACTCCACTAAATAAGCCTATAGGAGGCTGATACAAGGGAGATTAAGGGGAGGGGGATATAGTAGTTAGCTCCTACTTTGCTCTATTTGCAAGATACGCAGTAATATGGAGCACGAAGGTTTTCTGGAGCAGTATATCCTGTTCGAGCACATTTGTGACATGTAGCTTTAATTAGATTAGATTGCTCTATATCAAAAGTAAATGATCTTGTGTAATAGATCTTAGTTAAATACCATGTAATGGCTATGGCTAGTATAGTTATCATTCATCTATTATATCACTCCTATATAATCTTAGTCAACTAAGACTCTAATTGTCTGCCTATTTGTGCAGCTTTCTTTCTTACCTTGTCTGCTGATTCTATGGTATGTTCAATTGATTGTTGAAAGGATTTGCACATTTTGCAGAGATCGAGCATATCTGGATATTTAGCCCATGCTGCTCTATTTGTCTCTATTGAACATGTCTTGCACATTGGAGTATTCATGTTATGTCTTTCTATAGTAAACGAGGATGTTTATCCCTATAGTACTATTGTACTCTATTGGATCCCCGCCTAAAGGCTAATGGCTAGGGCTATCACTCATCTCTTCCAACCAGATACTCCCTCTTAAATTTAAAAAAATTAGATAGGTCTATGCCTATTTTATCATAATACTGAGCAATCGATTCCTTATTTGGTGCTCCCCAATACCCAAGGTATTCTCCAGAAAATATTTGAGACTGATAATAGGCTGACTTTCTTTCATCGTATACACCAATCCTGCCCCTACTTAAAGCTCTCCAGTCATTATCAGATAAAAGCTTTCCATCGTTAAACTTATCTTTAGTCCAGGCTATACATTTTTTAATTCCAAACATCCTGTAGCCTCTAGTACCTGCTCTAAAAGATAGATTAGTCTGATCTCCATTAAAAGGATTAGTTGGATCGTGCATTATCTCACGAGCAAAGGCAAAGTTTGTGAACATGAATGAAGCATGTATTAATCCATGCTCAACAAAATCTTGGCCATCTTTCCAGTTCATGCCACTTCCTTCAATAAAAGGGTGCTCTATCATTTCTTCGCTGTGAGTTGTACTATTAATATGGTCAGAAGAGTTAACAGTTATAATCCTTATTGCCAATGAGCCAAAGTTTTCTTCAGTCTTAAAGTTTAATGGATCTATCTGCACACCGCTAAATCCATGCAATAATACTTCTTTATTTGGTCCATCTATCCATCTCGGAGGACATGCAGATATTATAGGCTTATCGCAAACCTTTAGCAAATCTTTGTAGTGCTTCTTGAGAGTAGTATCCCAGCCTTTTTCAAAAATATTATGTGCATCAACTTGGAGCAAATACTCATGATCCCTATGGTTCATCATAGAAGCCATAAGTCTACCAATCCCAGTTCCTAATGGACGTTCATGCTTTATCTCTACATAGTTTATTCTTGGATTATTGAATATTGGATCTGACAAAAAGTCTTTTTCATCTATAACTGTGTTAGCAATTCCAAAATATAATAGATCTGGGCTATCTGCATTTTCAAGTGCGCTTTTAATTGTTTGAACTAAGAATTCTTCTTTACATGCGGCTATAGATATATAAATTGTTTCTTCTATCACAAATGAATCTCATTTACAGGTTCTTTTGACCAGTGTATATATGATCTAATATAGACTATTGCATAGGCAATTGCTGAGGCTATAAATCCATATTGTTTTGTAATTAGAGCATACGTTATCCATAGGCATTCATTAAATAGAAGAATGAACCATCCCCATATAGTCTTTCTACCTACAAAGTAGATACCTGTTACGCCTATAATAGCTAATATCCATGACCACATTATTTAGGCTCCCCGCCTTCTTTATCCCAGTATGGGATTCCATCTTCATCATAATCAGAGCCTAGTCTGCTAAGCAATTCCTGAGTGTATGGATCTATTTTCCATGCGTCAAGCATGGTTTCTAGATCAGATTTATCAAAATTCATCTCTACTTTTCGACTTCACTTTCGGTCAATATTTATTAAATTAGATCTTTAATAAATTGTACTAATTCATCACAATCACATCTATATAGTCCATGATGATTAGTCCATTCTTTATCAAAGGAGGATCCATCATCATGTCGTTGCTGTACTTTTTGTGCTATTTCAGTAATTATTTCATCTCTAGATAAAGGTATTATGAGTTTAATCCTTTAAATGAATGGCATTCGCATACGCCTACTACATCATATCTACATGTATCTACTTCTGCTAAATCATTATACTTAGCTGCTTTAGTGCAGTAGTGACACTTCTGTGGCTCTTCCGCCTCTAATGCTGCTTCAAAGTTATCGAGTATACCCATCACTTATTCCTTGGTACAAGGCTCTGTGGCCCTTCTGTGCCAAATAAAGACTTCTTTACTGGTACGCAGTTAGGGACTTTTTTACCACCCTTATCCTTCATGCCAACCTGCTTGTATCCAGTCCAGCATGCCTTTTCAAGGTTGTCCCACTTATCTTCTTCTGGGTTATCTGATTTGTATCCCTTTGAGATCTCTTCATCTGTTAAATTAATATCATTATTGTCCATAATCATATTATATCATATTCTTAGATTTATCTTTTGACACTTGCTCTAAGTATATTTTAGCTGAAATTGCAAGCTCTTCGTATGTCATTGCTGTATGCTTATGCTCTTTATCTTTTCCAAATAAGCTTTTTAGCAGCTCTATTGGGGTTATAATTTTATCTTCTGGCAAACCTCCGTGCTTATAAAGCATTTTAAGTAGTAGTCCTGCAATAAATATATCATCTGTAAATGCCGCCCAAGGAAACAATATATCGAATGGATCAATTGGTGAAGCCAGCCAAACAACACACAAGATAGACAGAACCTTTATGTGTCTTGGTGATCTATCAAATTGTGCTCTATACGGCTTTAATAATATCTTTAGTTTGTTATACTTCATCTATTGTCTGTACCATTCTTATTTGATTTTCATGATACTGAATATGATAATCTCTTAGTTGATGTGTTACTGCACAATAGCATATTGGACAGCTGGTGATCCACTGAGATTTATCTTCCCAATGTTTAGGCATTAAGCTTCAGGTGAAGGAATCGGACCTTCATTATCAGTTTCGGAAACTGCTCTACGACCATTATAGGAACCTGAACTGTCCTTGGGGACAATTCGCTTAATTTCAAGATAACAAATTGGGCACTCTCCGATATGCAACCAATTACCTGAATCTAAGACAACCATCTCGGTTAACTTTCCTTCTACATTATTATTACAAGGAATGCAGAAAGCATTTATCTTTATTGTCATTACATTGGTCCGCTAAACTTTTTGCCATTCCATTCATATTTTAATCCACAATCACATTTCCAAATAGACCCAGCATGTCTTTTTTGAAGATGCGTTACGCCCATTCTAGGTGGCTCTATAGACCAAGGCAAATCGCAAAAGTGCCCTTGTTCTCCAACTATTTTAATCCATTCACTCATTGATATCTGCTTCCTTTAGCCATTGATCTTCCCATAATCCAATGAGAGACTTATTGCCAATGTCATCAAAGTAGTAACGCTTGGCGTTACTATCATAGTTCCAACCATACCACATATCGCCTTCCATCCAGCTACATGATGCAATCTTCATTCCTTCTGGGTCATTAACAATTGTATCTAAATGATCATAAAGATGGACTTCATCAAAAATATATTCTCTAAGGCTTGTCCAGCTAAATATGCGTCTTGCTAGCCATTCAATCATCTTTTGGATCCTTTTCCCATGTAAGTTTTCCATCTTTATATACGGGCCAATATCCTAATGGACGCCAGTCCATCTTCATAATCTTAGGCTCTTTCATACTGCCAACTGAATTGGAATCATGGCTTCACATCTTTCACAATACTGATATGTTGATCCAGTATATGGGCATGTTCCTGCTTGTACGAGGGTATGCCCTTTTACTTTACATATTATTTTATTTATCATTATAGTTTATTATATAATATAAACTAAACGCTGTCAATAGATTATTTGTTATTAAAATTAATTAAAGATTCTTCCAGTGCATGGTACGGCTCTCCCAGAGCGGAGGTTATTCCTGTTCCAGTGTGCATAAATAAGAATATATATGTTTTATTTCCAGACAAAACTTCATTTACTGAATGGGAAGTTAAGCATGGAAGGAACACTACACTGCCAGCTGAAGGCTTTATTGAGTAGCCTAGGTCATCAAAAACAATTTCTCCACCCTCATAATCTTCATTAAGATATATTAAAGATGTCCAGTCCATAGTATTTTTTGGGTTTAATATATTTCTATCTATGTGAGGCCCCATTGCTCCACCAACTCTATACTTTCTAATACAATAGTTTCTAGTTATGTGGTGTGGCAAATCATTATTTGTTTTTTCTGCCCAAATTTTTAAAGCGCTAATGTAATCTTCTTCTATCATCTTGATAGCTGGCAACGACAATTGATGTTCTACGCTATTGTTTGCATAATCAGATATATCTTTACGTGGCCACACAGAGTTGTTGTCGTTATAAGATAGATCCCAATCTAAAAGTTTTGCAACGCCCCTGATAGCATCTTCTGTGTCTGGAAACAACTGCTCCCACTTTGTCATATCGTCTGGATCAAGACTGACTGGGTACCCGTCAATCCATGTTGTCCATGAAGGAAAAACCTTTAGGATATCTTCATTTTTATCGTTATTCTCAACAAAATCTAAAAACTCTTTTGCTTTAGGGAATGCATTTTCAATGTATATTACGCCACCAGGCATGTCGTGAATTATAGGAGTAGTCATATGGTAATTATAGCACTTCCTTGCTTATCGTGTCTTTAATAAGTGGGTTTAGCCTATCCCAATGCCCATTACTGCTACCCTGATAAATCTGACCAGTTTCTCTGTCAACAAGAAGCCATTTTTCTGGACATTTAGTTTTAACTTGCAAAGTTACGGATTTTAAAATTGTTTTAAACTTAAATCGGCTTCGCAATGCTTATCCTTTTATTGCCAGCACACTTTTTGTATTTAAAAGTAAGTACTTTTCTCCATCTGTATCTTCAATATCAGTTCCGCTGTTTTGATTATAATAAACAATATCGTCAACATTAAGGCCAGTTATTGGAATAAGCTCACCCTTGTAGTTGTACTCACCATTGCCCATTTGCAGGATCTTGCCAGTTCTAAGGTTAGATTCACTTAATGAAGCCATAAGCACTATGCCAGATGTTGTAGTCCTATCTTCAACTTTATCTTCTTTAATTAACAAAAGGTTACCAAACGGTTTAATCATTTATTTTTACTCCTCAAAAGATTCTTGCGTCTCCCAAAAACTGTCCTTCTTGAACTGCTCTTGTATTCTTTTTGCATCTAAAATTACAGACATTTCTTTATATAAATTATACGCAATGTATCCGCATGTTGTAAAAACAACTGCTCCTAATATAATAAATTTGTTCATAACTATATTATACCTTATCTATGTTAATTGTGTCAATAGTATTTTTATTTGTTCCAGGAAATATATCTACTAATAAATGTACTCTATCAGTATCGCTATCATTTAAAACTGAATGTGGTTTTTGATTATTTATCTCCCAACATTCCCCCTCTTTCATGTTGACAGTTTCCCCATTAACTGTGTAAGATACAAGGTCGTTGGTTATTATTGGTATATGAAACCTTCTAACAGCAGATAGATACTCTCCACGATCTGTATGCTCAGACACGTCTTTATTTGCAAAAAGCTTAAGCAATAAAACTCTGCCAGATATACCTTCGCACATTAACTCTAGATCTTTTACAATATCAGAAACAGAATTTAGCATATCAATATCTTTAATTTCTGAGTTAATTTTGTCTCCAAAATTCCAGTCGAAGCTGTGATACTGTATAACAAATGTATTTGTATAAAGATGAGGATTCCTTCTATCTAAATATTTAACATTTTGCCTAAAGTTATAGGTATCCCACCCATCGACAATGTTTTTTACTTTATTTGAAATGCTGCCTATATTATATTTTTTATAAAATTTAAAATTAAAATCTGCTTCATCTTTTTCTGAAGTTTCTTTATAATAGATCAACTGTTTCATTATCCTTTACATAATTGTATATAAAATAATCAATATCGTTATTTTTTAATATTAAATCTATTTCTGATTGTGATAAAAGAGAGATTAGATGCTTAGTGGTGATTTCTTTTTCATTTCCATAGCTAAAAACACCAGCATTAACAACTTTAGATTTGTCAAACTTTATGTCTATATTATAATTAATGTTAAACCAGTTATTAATATTTTTTTCAAATAGGTCCATCCTATCTAAAGAGTTAACTATTTTAAAGCTCTTTATTGCTTTTAAGGCATTTTCCTTTGATGTGTTTGCATTATCTATGAACCAAGTAAATGCCTCTCCTTTTTTTAAAAAGGGGTTCATTAGCTCTTCATAATGGGTTTTGTAAAAATCTAATGGTCTAAAAGATCTAGAGTCTGCTGAGTTACATATAAACCTAGACTGATAATTATTATGTAGTTCAAAGTTTGGGTCTTCAAACAAATAGTACCTTAGTTTATCTATGGGAGTATCTATATCAGAATACTCTTTTCTGTTAAAAAGAGCACGATTATATATAAAATTAAAATAGCTAACCCTAGCTTCTACAGGGTTTCTTATTATTGTAGCGACATCAATATTAGGTACCATGTCAATAGGGTATGTTCCAGCATGAATAGATGTGTAAACTTTTTTAGTAAAATTATTATTATTTGGATGATGAGTGCTTATATAATAAGATATATCATTAGCATCTAATGATCTTTTTATGTTTTCAGAAACGTATTTACCTGCAGTTTTTGGAATATGTAAAAAATATAACTGCTTTAGTCTTCCTTCTTCATAAGAGACTCGTTCCACTTGTTAAGGCTCCTTCCTTGATTGTAAGAACCTTCCTTATGTCTTTCACGAAGAATTTCTGTCCATTCCTCTTCACTATATTGAGCTTTTTCAGCATGCCATTTTTCAGATCCTGCAAACTCATATCTCCAATACGCCCTAATCAAAGCTTTAGATCCACCCTTTGCAACCATTGGGCTATGATAAAAAGGATGTCCAGAAGGAAAAATAATTAAGTCCCCAGCGCTTGGCTTGTAGTACATGTGATTAATTAAATTTTCTTTGTCATCGCTTATTTCTATTATGTTTACTCCGCCATCTTCATAGTCATCATTTAAATAGAATAAGCATGTTGTCCCAAACTTTAAGCCTGGATCTTCTCTTCTTTCTTCTTGAAAATCAGTATGGTAGTTCATTCCCTGATAATCATTAACGCCCATTCCATCTTTATAGTATGCTACATCAACAGAATCCCAGCACCAATTAGGATAATTAACTTCAACTGAAGCAAAATACTCATCTGAACATTCATGGAATACCTTGAACAAATTTTTGATGTATTGATTACTTGAAACACCATCTTCTTTATCATTAAAATTTTCATCTGAAAATGTTTTCCACTCATCTTTACTAGGGAATGACTCAAAGAACCCACGAGTAGTTGGTATTGCTATATGAAAGCCAAATGTATACCAAGGTGTAGACTGATCCTCATGATTGGTTAGGTAGTACTCCAGCATATCTTTTGAGTTATTTAATGCATTCTTAAAAACCCAAACTTTGTCATGGAGTTTTAATACTTCAACATCATTTCCATCAATTATCAATGTTCAATACCTAACCTTTATACAACGCTAATACTTTATTAAGCGTTAGTCTTCTTAGGGTGCCTTGGAGTATACTCTCCAACAATAGCTTTTATTCTGCCGTCTTTTCTTAATCTAACGATTTTACCATCACGAATAACAGTGTCATTAAAAGGTACTTGCCTGCCAAATTTTTTTGGTGGCATTATACTTTTTTTCTTCCAGTTTTTCTAGGCGCTTGTGGGACAGCTGGAGTTTCTCTTCGAATACCATGTTTATTAACATCGATCTTCATCGGAGGTCTTTTGGGCTGTACACCAGACTTAAATTTGCCCTGAGAAGGATTTTTTTTAGTTGCTTCTCCAGAGCTTACAACGTTTTCTGACACTATGCTCCCTTAATTTGTGAGATAGTTACAACGTTATTACTAGCTGGTGATGGAGCTGATTCATTTTGAATCTGCTCATCTTTTCCGCATCCGCAATCTTTACACATTAGTCTGGATCCTCTATTCCTTCGCCCATTTCATGAAGAGGGCTCTCTTCAATGAAAGATTCTCTTTGAGATGACGTTGATGTCATATCTAGTGTTAAACCAGAAGCCCCCTGGCTTGTCATATCAATTATAGAAACTGGAACAATGCCAGTCTCACTGCCAACACTCTGGCATCCACACTCAACGCACATATTACTTAGGGCCTTGAGCTTGTGCCTGGTTTGACATATCCGTTGATGGGAATGCTGCAGCAGGTGCATCTGACAAGTGCAAGTTTAGGTCGTTTGATCCTGATTGCTCGCCTGTCTCGTTAAATCCTTTTAAATCTTTTCCGTCTGACATGTTGTTACTCCTATAGGTTATTTATTTAAGCGGGACTAGTATTCCGCTTATGAATCTATTATATCATTTAGTTGATTAGGATCAACTTCCACCTCAGTAGGCCTTTCGTTACCAAGACCTACGTGGTCGGCACATCCGCATATCCAACACATCTGTATTAGCCCCAGATGGCCGCTGAGCACTTAGTACACATATTGGAGTATGAATCCTCTATCATGTCCGCTCTATCTTTGCTAAACCATATATCCTTAATTGTAGAATTATTAGAATTTCCGTAGACTGTTTTAAAGTCAAAATCAGCACAACATATAAATAGGTCTCCATTTGGGTTAATATGCACCCACTCATTAGTTCTGCTTCTTACACCTAATCCGCCATTGCATCCAATTACTTTTTTGCCTTCTCCCGCCAAATATTTATTAATGGCTGAAGTCTGATCAATTATTCCTGAGTCTGCAAGATGCCCAGCCCTATCGTATAGATGGTAAGCTGGGAAAACTTGGATTGAAGGGAATATAGACTTTAGCAGATCAACCTCCTGAGCTAAATCTCCACCTTCTACATCTAAGTTTAAATTTGGAGCTCCAGGAAGGATGTCTAACCATCCACCATTTTCAACTAACGAGTTATTGTTTAAGCCATTGACCATCAAATAGAATCTATTGTCTAATACTAATTCTTTTAATTCTTCTGCTGCATACAAAACGTTTTCTACCATTTTGTCAAACATTTTTTCATTTAAATTAACATACTTAGACCATCTGGTTTTATCTCCAGATGGTATATTTAGAAGCATTCCACCAACTACATCAATATTATTTTTAATAATATCAGTTTTTTTCTTTGTTAATGGAGTACCATTGGTAAGTATGTTTATAGTAAAATTATATTTTCTGTACAAATCAAACATTTCTTCAAAGTTTTTATATAATAAAACTTCATTATAATTAGCGGTATATATATTTTTTAGATTGGGATCTACAAAATCTCCTTTGCCATTATGAAGTTGAGAGAGTATATTTTCTAACTCCCCCAACTCCATATCTCTAATAGCAGATTTTGGATTTCCTTCATAAGAAACTGGGCAAAACCAGCAACCAGCATTGCATAGACCATTTACATCTATCTGTACTGCACTGATTTTGTATTGTGACAACTTAGTCTTTTAGTGACTTCCATGGGTTAGGAGGAAGCTTTAAGCTTGACTCCAAGAACCAGTTCCACTCTTGATGAGATGAAAGTCTTTCAGACAAATATGATGATAGACCGTACTCATTATTTTCATTGGCAACAGAGATAAGGTTCTTTATCTCCTCGATCATCTTTTTATTAATTGGAACTAGGTGAATTGCCATTTCAACTCCACAATATGTGTCTGGCTTAACATTGCCTAAAGTTTGGTTTGCTGCATATTCTTCTAGGGTATACGGCGCCTCTCCGCCTAATCGGCGAAGCCATGTTGAGGTATTGTGTACGCCCTCTTCAGAGTCTAGATAGATATCTTCATAAACAATGCGTGATTGACGCATCAAGACAGATTCTGTATTCCAGAAAAAGCCTCTTACTAAATTTGTGTATACCACAGAGTTAGCTTGAAATGTTTTTAATAGATTAATTAAATTTTCCATTTTATTCCTTTGCCCTTTACCTTTTATAAATTTTATTATAACAGGTCTTACATACTTGAATCATTTTGGTTTCTGTAGAAGTTATATATTTTGCTTCTTCAAAACAATCTTTAATTTCACACTTATCTAAATCGGTCATTAATTTAATTACTTACCTTTAATCTTTTCCCAAATTTTTTCATGAAGATAATAGAATGACATTTCTACGAGCAAGTATGATATAGCTCCAATTCCAATATATTCCCATTCAGCTTCTCCTGTAAGAAGTTTAGTTACAATATAAAGTAACCCTCCTACAAAAAATACATGCACAAATGGCCATGTAATTGATTTGTATAGGCTTTTCTTATTAGGATCTATCACTTTATTGACTTGCTCTTAGTAACGCCAGTCTTCTTGGCTGGTGCCTTCTTGGCTGGTGCCTTCTTGGCTGGTGCCTTCTTGGCTGGTGCCTTCTTGGCTGGTGCCTTCTTGGCTGGTGCCTTCTTGGCTGGTGCCTTAATTGATGCTAAAATCGCATCCGTAATAACTTTTTCAAACATAGCTTCTTTTGGTGTTACACGAAGCCAACCCATAATCTTCATTTTTAATTTAATTAACATGATTCCTCTTTTTCTTTTAATTTTCTAAGTACTAAACTTAAAACCTCTCTTGGTCTCCAGTCTGGTGGTATCTCTAAACTTTCTAATTCTTTAATTAGATCTTCTAGAACTTTTTTTTGAATCACATGAAAGTGATCCCATTCATTATCTAATTGTACCATTATTAAAGATCATCCGCAATAGGATTATTCTTATTAGCATTTACAAGGAATCCAGCTCTTGGACCAGTTGCCCAAACACGATGTGTTGTTTTTTTAGGGAAAAACAATAAGTCTCCTTTTTTTAATTCATAAATTTTTGTAGAATTCTCTCCTTTTATTTCCCAAAAGGAAGTTCCTATTGATTGTAAATAGCAGGCTGGCCAGGGATCACTATGCTCGTTTACAGTTTTTTCTCCTAATGAAACCTTTATTCCTTCTGTATGCCACAAAGCTTTACAGTTACAGACTCTATCATCCCATTCTCTGTAATATTTACAGTTTGAAAATTCATCATTAAAACCTGATTCGTTGTTTATCTTAACTAAAAAATCTTTTATTTCTACAAAGTGTTCCCAGACTAATCCAGTTTGAGGAGCAAGCCACAGCGGCCTCTGAGCTAACACGTTACCCAATGTATCTACACCAGCATCTGGGTCCCTACTTTTTGCTTGAAGGTCAGCATTGTTTATCTTTGTTTGATTATAAATAAAATCTAAAACATTTTGCCAAGTAAATGTTGTTTTAAAATAATCTTTAACTAAAACAGCTTCGTCTTTTTTGGCTGCTTCTTTAAATTCTGAAAGTAGATTCATAGCGTTTACCCTATTTAAGGGCAGTGGTTTCCCACTGCCCTTAAAAGATTACTTAATTAGGGTTACCTTAGCTTTTGGGTTTTTTGCATTCCACTTTTTAGCGAGTGCATTGAAAGAGGCTTTGATTGCCTTAAGTGCTGCTGCATTATCTGCTGTTAGCTTAGCAATGGCTGCATCCTTAGCAAGGATAGAGGCATCTGAAGCAGTCTTAGCATCGGCAAGAGCCTTAGCTGAAGCAGCCTTCTCCGCTGTAATAGCAGCATCTGAAGCAGTTTTAGCATCGGCAAGAGCCTTAGCTGAAGCAGCCTTCTCCGCTGCAATAGCAGCATCTGAAGCAGTCTTAGCAGCAACAGCATCTGAAGCAGCCTTTACGACTGCAGCATCTGAAACTGCTTTAGCAGCAAGCGCTGCATCTGTTGCTGACTTAGCAGCAGCAAGTTCTGACACTAGATCACGAACTGCAATTTCTGCAAATGGCGCAAGCGCACGAGCAGGAAGACCGACTACGTCTACTGATGTTGCATCAGATGATGTAGTAGGTGAGAATGTAATTAGTGATCGTGTTCCAGTTGCTGGAAGTGTTGCAGTAAACTTTGCAACTCCAAAGTCTGAAAGTGTCGCTCCAGTTGTAACTGTTGAGGTATCAACTGTTGCTGTTGAAGCAAAGATTGTTGCAGTAATTGACTTACCAGATACTTTGTTTCCGAATGTATCTGTTGCGGTTACTGAGATATCTTGCTTTGTACCAGCAGCGCCTGTAGCAGGAGCAGATACTGTAAGAGTATTAATCTTGCCAGCAGTTCCTTGTACATAATATGTAAGCTGTGTTCCACCATTAGTGATTACAACTGTACCAATTGCTGTTGTCTTTGTATAGACATAAAATGTTGCTGTTGTTCCTGTACCAGTTGCAACTGTCAAAGATGATGATCCTGACGCTGCGCCTACTGGAGCAGCTGTTGTATGTAGTGCTGAAAGAATTGTTGCATTTGTTGCTGATACTGAAACGCTTGTTCCAACATCAACTGTTGCAATAAACTTTAGTGCATCTGCAGCATCAACTGTGTTGTCTGCAGGTACTGGCAATGAAGCTGGTGTAGCAATTGCAGATGCTGTAGTATTTGCTACAGTATCTAGTGATACAGCGACTGTCATTACAGCAGCACTTGCAGGTGTTGCTACCATTGTGCCCAAAGTCATGGCTGCAACCATGGCTAGTGCGATTTTCTTAAATGAGTTCATTTAATTTATTCTCCTTATTTCCTCTGTATTCTTTGCGAATACAGAATTTTAGTGTAGTGCATTTATTTTTACATGGAATGAACATGGGTCTCCACCCTCATTCCATTCTTGTTCTTCTTCATCTGTTAAAGGTGGCCCATCATGTGTATCGCAAAATACATCAGATATCCAGCCTCTGTCGTAACCACTTTTGAGCCATATCTCAAACTCTAAATGATCTGAATCTATATTCTCTAGATCCATTCTGAAAGCTCTTCTAGCATAATATGCTTAGGTTTTGCACCAGTAATAGTTTTTACTGGCTTCCCCGACTTAAATAGTACCATATAAGGGATAGAAGTTACAGAGTATTCTGCTGATTTTATAGGATTCTCATCAACATTTAACTTACCGACCCATAATCCACGTTCTGCAGATATCTCGTCTAGTATTGGAGATACTTGCTTGCATGGTCCGCACCATGGAGCCCAAAAGTCGACAAGAACTATATTATGAGAATCTAGAACCCTATCGAAGCTTTCATCTGTAACTATCAACTTACTCTCCTTTTAATTCATCCGCTGCTTTATTAAACTTATCCATAAATTTTTGGATTACCCAAATTGCGGTTTCTCCTGCGTTAACAGACATTGCCCTAGAGGCCTCTTCTGTTCTGTCTTCAACTGCAAGGGCGTTGTACCATTTCTGGTACAACTCCTCACCAATCTCTTTGATTATTTCTTCAAGTACTGTTAGCTTTTTATCCATTGATTACTTTACTCAACTTAAATAGATAAACGTTTTGCCCATAAGAATTGTCTACTGGATCAGACGCCGACTTCATTAATGAAATTATCTGTGTTGATGTCAATGTGGGCCTTGATGCTTTTATGGAGACATACTTTGCAGCGATTACTTGAACAGAAACAGATGTTCCATAAGAATATCCGCTGACATTTCCAGGATAAATTGTTGGCTGTTGTACCTCACCCCATAGATCTACAAGATTTGCATCGTAGTTGCTGACTAAAGAAACTTGAGGCTTATCTAAATTTAGAGTTTCGACTCCACCAACTGCAATTGATTGGCTAATACAGGCTGGCCATTCAATCTTGCCATTCATTTTTGGGTTTCCAGCGCTATTTCCAGAAGGGAAAAATACTGGTACCCCAGAATTATTTAAATTAGAAACTACTGTGTCAACTGCTGTTGGTAAGCAATATGCAGATGATGCGCTTCGATTAATAACTGGAGCATTTGTAGCATGAGATGAAGCAACTGCAACAATGTTATACTTTAACTTATTATTATTTACCCATGTTAAAGCATTTACAAGGGTGTTGAGTCCATAAGTCTGGACATCGCCCTTTGAGGTGTTGCCAACAATTCTAATAAATATAATATTTACATTTGGATTAGCTGCTATGGCTGCTGAAACCATTTGAGTTCCGTGATTAAAGTTGTTTGTTGCTAGAAACTTCATTGGTAAAACTGCTGATCCTGGGCCTTCCATAAAGTTTTTTCCATTTGGACAAGATGACCAGTCGAGAATACAAACTTCAGCAACAATACGTGGCTTAATAGACTCAATTGATGTATCTAGAGCCGTATCAAGAATAGCTAGTGTTGGTACTGATGTAGTTGACTTTAATGTATTTGTTTTTAAGGCTGCCTGTGCAGGCATTGAGGTGATTGCGATTGTTGTGGCAATTAATGCCATAGTAGTTATTAGTTTTTTCATAAAGCTAATCTTACTAAATAGTGCAGTGTTTGTCAACAGATTAAGAGTTCTGATTTGGGTTCTTGCGTGGATACCACTTACCAGAATCCATATTTCTTGCTTCTGCCGCTTGGGTCTGTACGTTTATAATGTTGCTCATTATTTCGTGCATTATATCTAATTCAATTCTAATTTTGTACAGTTCAAGTTCTAGCATGTCAATTCTTCTTTGCGATCTCATTCTTCTTCTTCTCTATCCAGTGGCGTTGGTGCTGTTGCCAGTGTGCCACAATTAGCACACTCCATATCTAAAAAATAAGTTGCAATTTCACAACTATCAAAAATAACTTTAAGGTTCCATATTTCACAACCGCATGGACATACATGTGTTGGTACACCTCTTATGTCCATTGATTTTGAATAGTCTGGTCTTAAGTCGTTTATATCCATTAACTAATTATACACTAAACTTGAATGTATGTATAGGGGGCAGCTACGCTCATATTAAACTCAGTTGCTGCTTCTAATGCTGCCTTAAGCCTCAGTCTTGGGTTCTTTTGATTCTTTGTAGCATGAAGTGCACCTAATGCTATCTGTCCGCCGCTTCCTTCTGCCATATAGTTTACTATGTTTTCTCCAACATGGAAGTCTTCATCTATAGTAAAGATTCTGCCTTCAAGACCTACTATAAAAATTCCACCAGTATCTTCCTCAGATGATGATCCAATGCTTCCGTATCCATGCTCTTTAAATGCAGCCTTAACAGAATCAACAAACTTAGTTCTCATAAACTTATCTAATCCAGAATTAGTTTTTGTTGGTGTGTATTTTGGTGGAGTCCACATATACTGAAGAATTTGCCCCATGCGAAATGAATCTGTAAATGCAATAGCATACTGACCAACTTTAAAACACTTTGGCTCTTTACGAGATAGGATCCATCCGCTCTTATCATCTGAGGCGGCATGATCTGAGCCCATATACACAACACCATTTTGGGCAATAGCAACAATACAAGTCATACCCTTATTGTACTATTTTAATTATTCTGTGTCCAGCATCTCATGATATTCTAAATGATTTAATTGATTCATTACACTATCTAATTCAGATCTCATTTCAATTAAGTCCTGTATGGCTTTATAATACTTATCTTTCCAATCAGTTAATTCTTTTTCCAACTGATATAACTCTATTTTAAGGTCTTTTATATCTAATCTAAGCTGGTCTTTTTCTTTTTCTTCCCGCCTAATTCTTTCCTTTTTGGCGTCCCTAATTCCAGCAACAATAGCAGTTCCAAAACCACTTAGGCTTGCCGCTAATATTGATACTAATATGGTTATGTATGATATCTGCATTATATATCATATTATACCTTATACTCAGTCTAAATTAATAACTCTGAAGCTGTTATTTCAGCGCCAATGTATTTTCTTTTTTGTATAAAATCTTTAACTAATTCATGTCCAAATTGCCTTCCAGCAATTAAAACTACCCACCTTGGTTCAAGTTTATCATCTATGCATGTCTGACATAAAAATAAATTAATTGGCAAAAGAGATGACTTCTTTAAGTTTAATTTATTTTTTGTTTTGTTGCATGAATAACATAATATTTTTTCGCTCAATTTGTTGGTTTCCCTTCAAGTTCTACTCGAACACCATAAGACTCAAGTAGTTTTTTAACCTTTGTAACATAATCAATAACTTTTTCTTTTTCTACCCCGTCAAACTGAATGAAGTTATCCTCATACAATCTTAATGCCAGAAAGTCTGGATACTTTACTATATCCATTAAAAGAAACATGGGCTTCTTTAGTTCCCATACCCTTTTTTTCATTTCTTCTGTGTAGAACACTGGCTTATTTGGTTCACCAGTCCACTGGTTCATTCCATATTTAAAGTGTTTGTTGTCATATACATTAGATACCATGCTTCACCTTTAGTTGCTTCCATACTTCTTTAGTTTTGTGCACATTCTTTATCTTATCAACAAGCCCAGAAGAAAGAAATACCCCGCCCCAAACTCCGTATTCATCTTGCTCTACTCCAGATTTGTAGCACATGCTGATAACTGGGCATGACAAGCAACATTGATCAATTGCATTAGCCATTTGAACATCTGACTCATACTTATCAAAGAATAAATTTGTGTCCATGCCATTGCATGCTGCTAAATCCCACCATCTTATAGAATCTTGGTCTGAATTTAATTTATTTAAAATGTCTGACATGTTTTAGCGGAATTGACCATATACCTTTGGAATTAACTGGAAACTCATTTGCGATTCCCCAGGAATTATTTCTATAAATACCCTTGAGATTAAAATACCCGCTACTATTTTTTTCCCACGCTATTAAATTATAGTTGTTCCAGTAAAAATTATCTGATCTTTTAATCAGAATTTCTACGCCTCGCTCTGTTAAGTTTAGCATATTTAAATTGCCTTATCTATACAATTATACATTACGACAGCAAGAGAAGTCAAGCTATTTTTTCTCTTTTATACTCGCAATTTTTACTGATTGAACCTCTTCATCAGTACCAAATATTTCATTAACATAGTCTCTGGCATCATCTTCATTAAAAGCTTCAATGACTGCTGTTATCTCTATCTTAATAGAATATTTATTCATTACTTCCCGCAGGTAGGACAAACTTTTGTCTTAGGCTTAGTAGCCTTTTTTTCTTCTGGCTTTGCTGCTGCCCCAAACTTTGGACGACCAAATCCTACTATAGAAATCATTACTCCAGCTTTATTTTTCTTGTATGCACGAAGCTGTTTGCAAACTTCTCCGCCATTTCTTTGGCTTCCAGACTTCTTTGAGGATGTGTTTCCTTCTATACACCAAACAGTTCCATCTTCATTATCTTTAACAACAATTCCTACGTGAGATACTCTATCAACACCATCTGATGGAAAATCAAAGTAGGCGATATCGCCTGGCTCTGGATCTGCAATGTCTCCATCAATCCACGAACCTGCTTTTTTAAATGCTGTTACTCCTGCTGGAGTGTAAACTGTATTAGGAATTTTTACGGACGCTTCGTTCCCGCACCAATTTACGAAACTTCCGCACCATGGTTGGAAGTTAGCTTTAGTGTAAGCACCGTACTTAGTTTCGTTATCCTTTGGACCTTCGATGGTCCCAATCTCTGCAGTAGCAACTTCAATTAAACGTGCTGCTGTACCTTGTTCTGCCATTAGTCTTTGTCCCAATCTGTGTCAACTGGCTGCTCTTCTGGCATTTGTCCATCTGGCTTAGCTGCCAAGCGAGCTGCAGTTGCATCAATTTCTGCTTCTAATTTTTTATCTGCCTGTGTATTTTTTGCATCTACTTCTTTATTTTGTATCTGTGCTGCCATAATATCTTTAGCGCCTGAGTTACCAATTAGAATTCCTGCAAGTGTTCCTGTAATAAATGTTGCAATGCTACCTAGAACATTGAAGAACATTTTGTCATTTTCTGACTGAGCTCCAATAGGTTGTGTTACAAACAACAGCCCATAGATAATTCCAAGAGCTGTCATAAAAAGAATACTTCCAAGAGTTATTCCTAGAATAAACTTTAATCGAGCATCTAAATCTGCGGGCGTTAGTTTTTGTTTAGCCATTTGTTATTTCCTGTTCTGGTGTGTTAGGTGTAATTTTTATTACATCTTCTGTGCAAGTCTGCGTAGCTTCGCATTCTGGAGGATTACATTCTGCAATTTCCCAATTTTTAGGATCTTGGCATGGATATCGGTATCTATTTAAAGAGTCTGGTGAACATGCACTTAATGATATCATTAGTAAGCTTGCTAAAGCAATATAAAATATTTTCCTCATAGTACAATTATACACTATTTATCGTCTTTTCTAAGTGGTATAGTTATTAGCCAAATTACAGTAGTTATTAATACTGCAATTCCAACAATATCTCTAGCTGAGCCCGTCAAAGTTAGCCATGCGATAAAGAAGCCTAGGAGGGTGAATGCCTGGGCAATTAGCTCCATTCCCGCGTCTTTAAACCATTTAGCCAAGCCCTTAATTGCCTTGCCTATAAGATTAAACATCTTTTTGATTATCTTCATTTGTTCCTCCTTATGACTGCCCCTGCAATTTGTGATACGATGATCACTGGGACAATTACTTCTTGCGCTTTTTCTCTCTGATCATCTGTCATGTCCATACCTAATTCAGAGAAATTAGATAGTAGTTCTACTGGGTCCACCGCAAATACAGTTCCAAGCGGGTCTGCCAAGAATGCTTCTGCTTGCACTTCTGTTGTTGCATCTGCTAATGTAAATGGCATTGGGGTATCTCCTGCATCCACCGCTCTTTCTGCAAACTCAACAAATGCTTCTGCAACTGCAGGATCTGATTTCATTGCCTCTGCGACCTTTGCGACTTCTGCTGTAGAAATACCAAGGTCTGCTGCAACTTCAGCCTTTGCCTCTTGTGTTAAAGACTTAAGTGTTTGGCTAACTGCTGCTGTTTGCTCAACAGAAAGTTTAACTAATTTATTGTCCTTGCTTGTAAGGTTTGCTATAACTCCAGAAAGATCTTCTGAATTTCCTGTACCCTTTTGTGGGATAAGTGCTGCCAATTCTGCATCCTTAATTACTGGATCAATATTTTCTGCTGGCTTGAAGTCTGGTCTTGGAAGTGGTTTAGGCTCTGGAGAAGGCTCAACAGGAGGCTCTGGAGAAGGCTCTGGCTTTGGTTCAGGACTTGGGGAAGGGGTAGGTTTAGGCTCTTCTGGCTTTGGCTTATCTGTTGGTTCTGGCTTTGGCTTATCGGTAGGCTCTGGCTTTGGCTTATCTGTTGGTTCTGGCTTAGGCTCAGGCTCTGTGGGCTTTGGACCTGGCTGTGTAGGCTTTGGTCCTGGTTCTTCTGTAGCAGTATTGTTAGTTGGCTTAGGCTCAGGCTTATCTGTTGGTGGGGGAGAAGGTTTTGGCTTTTCTGGTTCAGCAGTTGGCTTTGTGGAAGGTTCTGGTTTTGGTTGGTTTGCTGCAGCATTGGCTGCTGCTTGAGCAATTGCTCTTTGAATTTCTCTTTGTGATTGTTCATCATAGTAACGCCATGCGTCATCAATGGCGCTATTCACATCAAGGACTGCGTTGTTAAAATTGGATATGGAATTATTTTTTTCAGATAAAGCGTCTTCTGTATCGTTAACAGCATTTTCATACTCAGATGTTTTATTGGTTAACTCCTGATTATATGAATTTAATGTTGCAACTTCTTGATTATATACATTTAGTTTATCATTATATTCCTGCTGTGCTGATTGCTTTGCACCTAGTGCTGCTTGATACTCAGCAGTCTGTGTTGCAGTTGGTCCAGATCCAGAAGAAAATGTGTTTAAATTACAACTAAAGTTTTGTCCCCACACTCTTGGATTTCCAGCATAGTCACAACCTGCTCCAGTCCATCCTCCAGGAATTCCCCATCCAAGATGATAGGATCCTGGCCCTCCACCGTTGTACCACCAAATCTCTACATCAAAAACTTTATCGCTTGTTACATCATATACAGGAGAATAAGCACTCCAAGTTGTTCCTTGCTCCCGCCAATTATTAATCGCAAGTTCTCCATCAATGTACATTCTAAAACCATCATCTGTATATCCTGCAAAGTATGCCTGTGTAAACCATGAAGGAACTGTTATCTGTCCAGTAAATTTAACAATAAAATTCTGATACCGATTTCCACAAACTGGCAGTTGCATATAGTTTGAATTCCATGTACCACTACATAGCAATTGATCTGTGGCTGCTTGCCCATTAACTCTAATCAGGCTATAAACATCGTATTGTAGTCCTGCCACACCAGAATTATTTAAGGCTTGTTGGGCTGTTTGTAGATTAATGTTGGCTATACTAAGGGCATCGTAGGCATTATCTCTATGTTCAAGGGCTAGGGCTACTGTTGCTGTCTGTCCGTCTACATTTGACTGGGCAAGATCCATATCTTCTAAAGATATTTCTTCTGCATCTACTGCATCTTCGTAGGCTTCATAGGCAGCATCTCTAACATCCCGCAGATTTTTAGCATACATAAACTTATTTTCTGCTATGTCAATCATATTAATTAGACCGTCTTTATAGTCTAGCTTATCTACGGCTGAATTTAAATTTTCAATCTTTTTTGCGGCTATTGTTAGGGGATCATCAGAATACGCGGGGGACATAAAAAGCCATCCAAATGCAAGCATTGTGGCTGCTGTTATTCTAAATAACTTATTCCTTGTCAAGTAGGGCCCCTAAGTAAACAATATGTTTACATAGTAATTATACCACTTAGCTATTTAGGATTATCTGTTTTATAAAAGCCATTACCCTTAAATTGCACACCAACTGTAGTAAAAAATCGTGTCATTTTAGACTCACATTCTACGCATGTATAACCAGGGTCATCTTCAGTCATTGATCTGTGTACTGACATTTTTGGATGTGCATCATCATATGAACATTTATATTCGTATACTGGCATTACTTACCGCTTTTTTTCCTCGCCTTAGCTAAGGCGTCAAAGTCTTTAATTTTTGTTTCTCCCATATAGCCCCATGCATGTCCGTCTTCAATCATCTTTTGATTAATAGATTTATCTGATCCGTCCAAGAAAACCCAACCTAAAATGCGACCATATTTTTCTGATGAGTCCATTTTTTCTGTTTTAATAACAACAGTTTTGGCTGAGTCAATTGCATTCTTAAGGTAAGCCTTTGCTTCAAGGCCTAGTGCCTTCTCCATCTTGTCTGCTGTGCGGCTTTCTGGAGTGTCTATCCCAGCCAATCGTACTCTTGAGCTAAACGATATATCAAACCCAAGATCGATATCAACATCAATTGTATCTCCGTCTACAACTTTACTTACTTTCTTTACATAATATTCAAACATTATTTTCTCCCCCATTTAATTTTATTCCAACCACGCTCATGGAAGTAATAAAGAATTGTTTTTGTAAATACCTCAAAACTTGCGATTGCTCCAGCCGTAACTGGCTCTTTGGTTATTGCCCAAGATATTACAAAGGTGTCTGCTGTACCAATGATACGCCAAGTAATTGCTTTTAATGCTGATCTTTGTTTACTTACGTTCATCTTTATCCTCAGAAAAAAGTCTTTCTTCTGCTTCGTTCATTGCCTTTCCAGCATTTTCTAATTGTTTAAAGACCCATTTCCCTACGTTTTTCAGTTGCTGAAATAGCATGAATCGTTGCCCCCAAATCTACTTGTTCAATCTTGTATCCTACATCACGACCATACACAATGTTAGTAATGTTGGGTAGTCTTAATACTAATGCTCCATCCATAAATTCATCTTTAGCAATATACTCTTTAACCTGATCGAACTTAAGCGGATCTTTTTCACTTGTGTTGTATGTATTACGGACTCCAAGCAGAACCTGATCTGTTCTTTTGCCCGCCTCTTTGTATAAAGCGTGGTGACCCTCATGCCATGGCTGGTATCTTCCAAGCATTAGAGTTGTTGGTGCAGACCAGTCATGCAGATTAAAATATTTAATTATTACAGTTGCTTTTTGTTCAGCAGATAGCCTATGATCTTCAAATGTTGAATCAAATTCTGTTGGTCGCTCAAACATTTTGTTTGTGTCTTCAAAGCGGCCCTCTTCAATTGTATCCATAAAAATAAGAATGTCTGGCTTTCCGAATGCTGCACGTGTAAGCTCTGTTGGGCAAACAAAATCAACAATGACTGGAGCAACACCTTGTTTAGATATCAATCTGGCCATCTCGCCCATGCGTCTTGCTTGCTCTAATCTATCTTCTGGTGTGAACCCTAGGTCGGAGTTTACTGTAGCACGAACCTCGTCTGCATTAAGATGAATAGCGTTAATTCTTTCTTTCAAAGCCTTTGCAAGTTCTGTTTTGCCAGATCCTGGTAGACCAATTATTTGTATAATCATGGTGTTCCTTTCCACTAAACTATAGTACCATAGGGCTGGGAGCATAGTCAAACTTATTTATTTCCCAAGACCAGTCTTTATATATCTCTTCAATATGTCTTGGTTTAAAAATATCTACGGGCTTAATGTCTTTAGGCTTGTACATTTTTTCTTTGGCATTAATTACTATTGAGTCTATGCCCACATCATTTAATGTCTTGTTAATTTGATCTAGGCCATTCTCATACTTATATACATTTTTTGCCATCACTACGTCATCTTTTGCATATATATTCCTTGACTTGTGGCTAGTAATCTTATTTAGTATAGTCTTATTACTAAAGTATTTATCTACATCTGATTCAGATGGACTATCTATACCGCTCCAAGAAAATGACATATACATATGAGATAAAACTACATCGAATGGGTTTCTTACAAAAACAACGGACTCCGCTTTATCAAGAACCTCCTTGCCCAACAGACCCTCAAGCTCAATGTAAGTGATATGATTATGAAAGTTATTAAAGTTCCTTGGCTTATGCAATAAATTTTCTGGATAAATTGGTGTAACAATTGCAGAATCATCTAAAACTTGTGATAGCTCAACCTCTAGGGATGTGCTACCAACTTTATAATTTTTTAATAGCAAAAAGTTATGCTTTGCTGAATAGATCATTTAATAAACTTGTTAGGCAATATATCTAGCAAAAGATGAATTCGCTCTGTGCTTCCATTGTTTTCTACGCTATGCAGGAGGCTGTTATTTATTTCCCAACATTCTCCCACCTTCATGTTTTTGCTTTCTTTATTAACAAAGAAAAGTACATCTTCATTTGTTGTTATTGGAATGTGGTGCCTTCTAACTGCCCCCAAATAGTCCATTTTATCCGTATGCTCTCCAACATTTTTATTTCCAGGAAGCTTAATAAAAAGACATTTGCCAACCCTACCATCATGAATTAACTCAAGACTTTTAACAATTGGAGAAACAAGATCAATCATAACTGACTGACTATCATTTATTTTTAAAGCATATTTATTGCCGAGGAACCAGTTAGTTGTATGGTCATAAATAAATATAGAGTTGGTTTCTTTATGCACTTCGTATGACATTTGTCTTTCTTTGTCTACAAACCACTCATCGGAATATTGCAATATGTGATCTGATATTTTTGATACGTCGAACTTCCCGTGAAACTTATAGTTAAATGGCTCATCTATTTTGCTAATCATCTATGACCAGACTCTAAGCTAGACATTGATGAAACCTCAATGTAGGTAGAATTTTGTCTAAAGTCTAATAGGTTTTCTGATCCAGAGTAAGATAAAGCGCTCTTTAAGTTGTTCAAAAGCATATTCAAAGAGTACTCTACTGGGCCTTTTGGGCTAACAAAGCCTGAAACTCCTTCAACATATACATTTTTTAAATCTTTAACTATGTCTGGGTTATTATCTCTTTGAACCTCCATTGAAGCAGAACCTCTAAATACATGCCTACCGTCTTTGTCAGTATCACATTCATCATGACCAGAGAAAAAGGATCCCATCATTACAGCAGAAGCACCAGCAGCCAGAGCTTTTGCAACATCTCCGTTGTTCTTAATACCTCCATCAGATATTATTCCATTTACATTTTTTATATCAATTCCATCATAAACATCCATAACAGATGCAAGGACTGGGACCCCGAATCCTGTAACAACTCTAGTTGTGCATGCTGCACCACCGCCTATGCCGACTCTTACTGAATCTGCACCAGCATCCATTAAGCTTTTATAAGCCTCATAGGAAGAAACATTTCCAACCATAATGTGCACATCAGAATCTACTGTGCTTCTAAGCTCTCTTACTGCGTCAACAACAATTTGTAAATGCCCAAACGCAACCTCCAAAAGCAATACTGTTACTCCAAGATCCTTTAAGTCTTTAATGCATCTTGCATCCCTAGACTCTTCAATAGATATGGCAAAGCCAATTAAATTTTTATCGACATTTGCAGGGATTGTCTTTAGCCTATTAATTCTTTCTTCAAAGTTAGCGTACCTTGGCAGGATTGCCATTCCGCCAAATGATGTGACCTTTTCTATCATAGAGTTACTTGTAATAAAATCCATAGGAGCCATAATTATAGGGGCTTTTAAATTAATAAAAGCTTCTGGTCTAATTGGATTTCCAATTACAGTATCTAATTTTATAGCACCTCTTGTTATTATGTTAGACTTTTGAGGTACAAGAAGTATGTCATCAAAGCATACTGATCTAGTGTTTGTATCTTTTCTCATTCATCCTCCTTCAACTCATGTCTTTTATTAAACTTTATCCATGATCCATAATGAATATTGATAGATGGAGATAGGCCATTTTTTATTGCTGTTAAAATATCTAGATTAGGATTTTCTATATCCCTGGTTGCTAGATATTCTTGGCCAGTCTCCATGTCTATCAATTTCCATTTGTTAGGACACTTGGTATATATTGTAACAGTTATAGGGTAATCATATTCTTTAGCAGAAGTTCCGTCTAATAGTTTTCTATATTTCCCCACACTGTCCCCTTTTAAGCAGACAATATTTTTGACAAAGCATTGATGGTTGCTGCAATTCTTCCGATATCACGCAATTGCTCAACACTGTACCCCTCTTGCTTCAATGTTTCATAATGTGCTTTAACACAAAAATGACACTTTCCAATTATGGAAGAAGCCAGTGAGTATGCTTCGAACTTAGCCTTTGTGGTTCCACCGTGAGATGAAATGGCATTCATTCTCAATTGTGCTGGCAGCCCTTTAAGATTAGCATCGTCTGCCATCTCTATAAAGGGATACCACACATTGTTTTGAGCCATGATAGATCCAGCAGAAAGAGCAGCATTTTTTTCAACTTCATTTGTTGCGCTTGCTACAATAAAAGAAAGTAGTTTTGCGTTCCCTGTAGCAAAAGCTGCTGCGATTGCAATATATGTTGCATCATCAGGATCAATAGTAGACCTATTAATAACGGCATCCAGATTTAACTTTATATCTTTTGCATAATCTGGAATTGATTCTTTAAGCTGTTCTACCCATGTCATTATAGAGTTTCTCCTCCGAGTGGTCTGTTGCAAGCACATAGCTCACCAGTTTGTAGTGCATCCAAAACACGTAAAGCTTCATCTGCATTACGTCCAACATCTAGGTTATTGCATGTGACATGCTGGATAACATTATCTGGATCGATAATAAATGTTGCACGATATGTTACGCCAGATGGATGGTGCACACCGAGATCGTTTGCTAGTGCATGTGATGTGTCTGCAAATGACCATGAGTTTGTCTTCTTTAAATCTTCATGAGCATTTCGCCATGCGACCTTACAGAATTCATTATCTACAGATCCAGTTAACAAAACAGTGTCTCTGTCATTAAAATCATTTACTAATGCATCATACGCAACAATTTCGGTTGGGCATACAAAAGTAAAGTCTTTTGGATAAAACGCAATAATTTTCCATTTGCCTGGAAAAGAATCTTGTGTAATTACTTCAAATGAGGAATCATCATATGACAATGCCCCAGGTTTAACTCCAGTAACAGCAAAGTTACCTATCTTATCTCCTACAGTTTTCATTTATTCTCCTTATATAAGTTGGATATTCATCCGCTGGGGGTATAGGACTCGAACCTATGGCCTAGAAGTTAACAGCTTCCCGCTCTGCCGACTGAGCTAACCCCCATTGTGTCCCCAGATGGTTTCGAACCATCGACCCGCAGATTAAAAGTCTGCTGCTCTACCAACTGAGCTATAGGAACATTTCAAGCACCCCTGGCTGGATTCGAACCAGCGGCCAACAGATTAGAAGTCTGTTGCTCTTCCTCTGAGCTACAGAGGTATATTAAATATCAAAGTCTTCAATGTTATCTAACGGAACGATTCCTTTTCTTTTAGCAATTTCGTATCCCTCTAGCGTAAAATTAAATGTAGCATTTAGATTTTCATCATATTCTACCTGCATTAAATCATTATCCATTAAGTCAAGCAGCTCTGCATCTATGTATTGCTCGTGAGCTTCCCATAGATCTGGAGCTAATTCCCGTGTTCTTTCTTCATTCAACTCAAAAATTGCTTCCCCGTCTGAGGTAAATCCAGCAATTCTTATTGCACCTATATCTAAATAATGTTGAATTTTATCCATTATTTCTTCTTCATCATCAAACTCATCGAACATATTTCCCCCTTGTGCAACAGGTAGGACTTGAACCTACGATTACCGAATTATGAGTTCGGGGCTTTAACCAACTAAGCTACTGTTGCCTAGTTGAATTATAGTATTTTACTATCAGTTTTGTCAATAGATTGCTCAACTATTTGCTGAACATACTCTGAAAAGTGCTTTCTAATACTTCCTGGTGGCCTGTGACCTATATCAGACCATACTCTTTTATATTCATGGATGTTGTCAAACGTTGTTGGGCAGACTAGAACTCCACCATATTCTTTTAGCCTTGTTGGAAGAGGTACGTGCTTACTGCAACACTTACACTCTTTAGCTTTTTCTTGATATATGCTCATACTATTTCCATTCCACTTAGTGCATCAGAAAGATCTCTTGGCATTGGAGAAGGTGCTCTAATTAGATTAGGGCTATCTACGACTAAAGATTCTCTATATTGTTTTTTGACAGATGAATAATCGTGCACCTCTATATCTCCGAATGCCGCTCTAGTCAAACTAATTGCATTATAAATAGATCCACAAACTGCGTCAGCTAAGTCCTTTGAACCTTTTCTAGGGTGGTCAACCTTATCACGCATAATTCTTAGCTCTAGCAGTTCATCTACAAGAAGTGGTATGTGTGGTCCGTTTAATCTTTCTTCTAATACAACCATCGCCATATCGTCGTAATGCTTTTTAGCTACAGATAAAGTTTCCGTATTAATGCCGTATTGCTTTAGCTGCTGCATCATATCGTGAGAGTTCCATCGGTCAAAGGTGCATATTCTAATGTTAAACCCTCTTGACCTTAAAGACAAAATGTAATCTCTTACTTCACCAAAGTCTACTGACTTATCTGAAGTCGGCGTCCAATACATTACTGCATCTACTTTAACTATTGGTGCTGGCTGAGAATAGGTATCAGTAACCTTTACGCTAACAAACTTTTCAATATGGGCCATAGACACAGCACAGTGGTCATGCTTTTGGGCTAAGTCAACATGGATAAAGTATTCTTTATCTTCTTCTGGCTGAAACCACTCTTCAAATCTTCCAAACCCATCTACGGCTATTGAGAGATCATTAAATGCCATCTCAATTTTTTCACGAGATTTAAAGAAGGCATCAATTGCTTCTGGTGGCATGCAAGCAAATCTTCCTAGTGCATCTGTTACGTCTCTATAGAATGCAATTTTAAAATCCTCAATGCTTCTTGTGGGGTTAACTTCCCAGGTTGGTCTGCGGATAGCATAAACTCTAGGATACTTGTAGGAAATGATTTGATCCTCATCCCAGAAAATTTCAAATTCATTTCCAACGGTATGGTCTGGTAGTTCTGGATCTAGCTTAAACTTATGTGACCTAGATATAATTTCTTTTTCAGATATAATATCTTCATATCTTTGCTGGATATAATCATTCTTAAATCTTGGAAAGGATAGAAGGATTACTTTGCCGTAATCTGGGAAACGAGAATCTACAGAAGCCCTGTACATATCATAGATGCCGCTTGCTGTTTTTGCTTGATCGTGACCGCTTGTGCTGTCTAAAGCAAAGCCAGAGATTTCATCTAGCACCGCAACAAGAACGTTGTATCCTTCAAATGCTTCTCTTTCTGAGTGACCAGAGTACACAGTTACGTTCTTATCAAATTTAATTTCTGAAGCTTTTTCAAAGTACTTGCCAGCAAACCAAGGGGAGTGTGTGACTCTATTTTTAAAGCCCTTAAAGAAAACGTTGTTTGCTTGCTGAGCATTAATAGCAATGTTAATTATATCGATTGAGTCTCCAGGAGGCTTACCATAATAAGATGCTGGGTCCTTAAGGCATAATAGTAAATATACTATATAGGCTACAGATATGGTAGAGCAATAATCTTTACCGCTGCCCTTACCTAATTGTGCAACAACTTCATTGGCTGTCTGCTTATATCTTACAGATCCTTCTAATTCACCAAATAGTTTAATTAAAGTTGATTCTTTATATATCTGAGATGATTTTTCTATAAGAGTATACTGATGATCAGATAAGCTTGGTAATCCTAAGTAATTCTTATCTGTTACAAAAGTTTTAAGATCTACTGGTCTTTCATCAAACTCTTCGCCATCTAAGATATCAATGAGGTCATTAAAATCAAACTCCACTGACTTCCTCGATAATCTCTATGGGCTCAACAATTCCAGTAATTTGAGACAAACGTTTAGCAACTTCCATCTTACACTTGGGGCATGATGCTGTTACTTCTTTTAATATTCTTACTAATACTTCTTGTTTTCTTTCTGACTCTGCAATCTGTCCCGCAAGTTCTGCGTTATCAAGCAGTCCAACTTCTTGAAGCATTCCAATTCTTTTTCCTTCAATGTCAGCAATTAGCTTTAGCGCTCCAGATTTAACACTGAGCTGTCCAGCCTGATCTGCATCTTCAACTGTCTTCCAAGCTTCTTTAATAAGCATTGCATAGTGTTGGTCTGCGCCAGAGATAGCCTCCTTAGCACGTTCACGAGCTGATGTGTCGTTATGTACGACGTTCTTCCACTCATCTATCAACCCAATAACATCTGCCCTCTTAAGGCCTGTTAGGGTAGCAATCTGGGTGGGGTTGTTTCCTCTAAGTAGCTCTTCAACTACTTTGTTCATGCGATCAAAATGATCAGCTAATTCAATTTCCATATGACTTTATTATACTTCTAGTCGACTGAAATAGCAAATTCCTTAGCAACCTTTAATAATATAAGGTACCCAATAAGGTCGTCGATATCATTATCTCCTGGATATTCTTCACCCTTAATTAATCTATTTAGTTTATCATCAATTCTAACGTATAGCTGCTCTTTTGGCCCCGCCTTTGAAAATATACGAACTGGGTCCAATGCGGAGTTCCCATAGGAAATATTCTTTTTAATAAGCATGTGAGCAATTTCAAGGCAAGTATTTAAAATTTCATGTCCTGCTTCAGTGCCAACTGTAAGCATATAAAGATCATCATACCTAAACTCTTTTGAATCTTCAAAAACTGGGGTTAGCTTCATTTAATTAAACCTTTTTCTTTTAGAGCTCTATATATGGTCATAACTGTTACGCCACATTCGCTAGCAATTTCTTCCATACTTTTTCTCTGTATAACATATCTTCTATGCAACCAGTCTTTATTCTTGTACAATTTCACCTCTTTGTCAACACTTCATTTGCGTAATGGGCAATACCAAAACTATCTGCCACATCAAAATCAACTACACTTAATCCATACTTCTTATTAAAGTAATCAGCAGTTCTTTGCTTTCTCATATTACGTAACTTATTCTTATACCATGAATCAGCATATCCTGGATTCAATAATCTTATTGCTTCCTTCTCATCTTTTGTTGGATTCTTATTTCCAATATGAGCCTGCCAAGCACTAGGGGATATAGTAATAACGGAAGCGCCAGTAGACATAAGTTCAGCAATAACAACACCATACACATAAGACAATTTTATCACAGCATCAGGTGATCTGACAAGTATTGCTCCTTCAACTGCTATATAATCTGATTTTAGTTCATCCAGCATTAGTGCAGTCTTTACTTTGGCATCATAGATTTTTTCATATATATCATTTCCAACTATATTGATCTTGCCCCATTTTACTGGCCTGTTATCTTCAATTAAGCAGAATGCAACAGATGAAGTAGATGCATCAATTCCAAGCACCCTACTTGCTTTTGTTTTAGCTAATTTGGCCAGAGTCATTTAGCATCCTCAAAACTTTTTCTTTATCTGAAGTAGAGATACTCTTATCACACTTTGCACAAACTGTTGAGGTATTATATCTACTTAGACTAGAGTTGCACTTCTTACAGTGTCTTTTTTGTCCAGATCGAATAGCTTTTTTTTCATAATACTTTTCCATGATTTTTTTATTTGTAGCCACTCTGCAGCATTCGTCAGAGCAATACTTTTGATTATGAGTTTTTGGAGTAAACTCTTTATCATTTAAACAATCTGAATTAGCGCATATCACAGCGTAGGTACCTTAAATCTTTCTATTTGTACTGTGCCAGTAGGGGTATCTTTTGAATAGCATTGCTTTTTAATTGGGCAATAGGTGCACGGCATCTTTGTTTTTGTAGCACCTTCAGGCTTCATTGGTAAATCGCCATCCTTAAAATTGTCCCAAACCTCACGCATCCAAAGGAAAGCATCCTCAATTATTTGCTTATTCTTTTCATTCATAACTACTGGGATAATCAGTACCTCTTGTGTATTTTTATTCTCATAAAGGAAGAAGCCTTCTTTTGCATCTTTGAGTTTCATGTATGTCAAAAGCTGTAGCATATGATTTGCAGATGGGCTCATCTCCGCCTGCCTTGCATCCCAAACCTCTTGCTTAGCAGTTTTAATTTCTCCGATTACTGTTTCACCATCATACTCCATAATTAAGTCAATAAAGCCACGGATAGGAGGATATTCATTAATGATCTCTTCTTCTTCCGCTTTCCATTGAGGCATTGTTTTAATTAAGTTTTGAAGTCTTTCATGAGCCTGAGTTCCCTGGGCCATGTTGGCAACAGCAACTGCATCGTTATTATCAATGAACATTGCTCCAGAAAATGCCATGTACCAGTACCTAGGACATGTTCCATGCCCATAACCAAGGGAGCTCGGACTAAATGATTTCTTAGTCATGTCTCCATCAGCTCTTTTAGTATTCTTATAAGACTCATCAAGCATCTCAGCAAATAATTCTGGGTCAAAGAACTTACCAGTATGTTTTTTAAACTTTAGATTTTTTACTATATTTCTGCCCATTATAAATTATACCTAACGACATACTTAAGTGCATCTACAAGTTTGTCTATGGACTCCTTTGCTGAGTAATATATATTTTTCTTGTTATTGTTTGCTGTTCCAGCTTTATCTTTTGCTATTGTTGAATAGTAGGATGCCATCATAGCAAACTTAGTGGACATCGCCTGAAGCTCTATAATAAGCTGAGGCGCTTTGGCAGCAGGTACATCTGGGTTCAACAACAATTTAACTATAACAGCCAATGCTCTATCTAATTGAGCATCGTTCATATATTCATGAAGGTCGTTAAACTCAGTAATAGAGTTAATCAACTCTAGTGTATTTTTATCCTCTGTCATTTTTAATCTTCTTGTCCCATCTATCCATCAGAAGACCGACTCCGTACCCAAGTACGAAGCCGATCATTATTCCATAGGTAAATAATACCATTAAAAAGGAACCTCTGCATAAGTTTTATATGATGGGAACTGATCATTGTTAGGCGCCTTATCCTTAGATAAAGTATATGCGGTTACAGAAATTGAATCAGCATTAATCTCATAAGAGGCTCGCTTAACTCCATCTTTATCTGTCCAGTTTTCTTCATATATCTTTCCTACAATAATAACTTCCATGCCCTTTTTAATTACAGACTTTGATTGCTCTGCAAGTGTACGCCAAGCTTTGACTGTCCACCAAGATGTGTTCTTATCTTCCCACTCTCCAGTAGTATCATTCTTAACACGATCATTAGTTGCTACCCTAAAACGAAGACCATTTGATCCTACAGTTTCTGGTTCACTACCAACTCTTCCTACAATTGTAATAATTGGATTAGCCATTTTTATTTTCCTCCCAAAATGTGATAAGTTCTTCTAGAACTGACCACTCTATGATTCCAAGACGGACCTTGGAATCCCCACCGATAATAATTTTAAGGGCTGGATGCATATCCCTGCTAACCTTAAAAGTATCTGTACAGATTTTAGCCCATACATCTTTATTCAAATTAAATGAGGCTTTAGATTCTTTGTAGTCTACTACGAAGTTTCTCCATTTAGCATCACCCTTTTGATATTCGCCACGGCCACTATTTTTTTGTGCCTTAGCGCCATCTCTTTTTACTTCTGCTCTTTCCGACATCAGTTTAGTTTGTACCTTGTCTCATGACCATCAGGACACTTCCAATACATCTCTAAAGTTACTTGATTAAAATTATAGAATGGAGAAGACAGATCGCATTTACTGCACGGCCTTTCTTGATCTATTTTTTCAACTCGGCTATCCTGTATGTCTTCTGGCTTAGAAGTAAAAAACTCATTAATTTTTGGCATCTATCTCCCTTTTTAGATCTTCAAGCACTTCTTTATTATCACGAAGATACTGAACTGCTTTTGCACGACCCTGAAGCCTTTCTTTATTAATAGTATACCAAGCTCCGCCTTTTTCAACAACGCCGCACATTTCCGCAACGTCTAATGTTTCTCCAACATAATCTATACCAAGAGCTTCCCCTTGGTAGTAAAAGTCGTACTGTCCTGATAGATTTGGGGGGCCGACTTTGTTGTAATCAACAATCCAGTTAACTGGCCTTCCAACCCTTTGTTCAATAATCTTGTCGCCAACTTTAATGCCAGCCTTGATAGCATTAGCTTCAGCTTCCGAAGACCATAGCTTAATGACCGTGGAAGAGAAGAACTTAACTGCCATGCCACCTGTGGGGATGTGACTAGCATGCATAGATCCAAATTGATTTCGTTGCTGTGAGATGAGAACAAGTAGTGTGTTTTTGTTTGCATAGTTTAACATCTTGACTGCGTGGGTCATATCCTTTGCTTCTGCGCCGATTTGCTTTGTATCTTGCAAATCTTTCATTTCATTTCCATCTTTTTCGAAGTAAATAGCTGGAAGAAGTGCAGATATGGAATCAACTACAATTAGATCTACACCCGCCTCCATAAGTTTTGTTGCAACATCAACCATATCGTTAACTGTTTTTGCTGGTGAATAGATTAGCTCCTTAGAGTTTACTCCTAGCTTTTCAGCCCACTCTGGGTCATAGGAATGCTCTGCGTCGATCCAAGCACATGTCTTGCCTTCTTTTTGCGCTAAGGCAATCATCTGCAAACAAAACGAAGACTTTCCTGCGGACTTATTTCCCCATACAAGTATCTGTCTACCGTAAGCAAAACCTCCATTTAATGCAAAGTTTAGTCCGATACTTGGGGTAGGCTGTCTGTCTATCTGAATGTCGACAGCTGATTGAACCCTTGCTCTAGTCTTTGGGTCTAGTTTTGCTAAGATATCGTCTAGTTGCATGTCCATAATAATTAATTGTTAGCCAGTTCTTCATCGGACTCTGAAGTTTTAGGCTCTAGCTTAAACTCAAATGACAACGACTCATCATTGTAGGAAACTGAAAGCTGAGTGTCCTCATTGTTAGAATTAATAAAGTCTTCTGTAGAAATTTCAATTGATCCAATTTTATTTAGGATTGCAACTAACACCCTAGATGCATTCATTGTCTTAAAAATATCTTCTGTGCTATCTGTCATTTTACTTCCTTAACCATAAGTGTTCCATCTTCTAAAGTTTTTAGAACTGGTTCGCATATCATTCCTTCTCGCATTTTTGCCAACGATAATGGGTACATGCTTGAGAATACAATTGCTCTATTTAGATTCTTATCTTTATCTGACAGAACCAGGTGTGCCATAGTCTTGCCAGCTTTTGTTTTGTATGGTGTATAGCTTATCACAAACCTTTGATTTTCGTCAATAGGATAAGACTGTGCATACAGGTATTTAACAAAAGCATCTTCAGAGTCTTTATTAATTAAATCAACCTCTACATATCTAGATATTCTATTGTCACCAACAAGAACAAAATACATTTTGTTTGTTTCTATTTTTGTTTGTTCTATATCAAACAAACCAACCGATCCGCTTTCGTCAACAAGTTCGATTCTTGACCAGCCAGATCCACGCTTTATTGCCTTAGCCATTCCGAACATAACAAATGATCCGAGCTCTTCAAATTCATCAATTGGTCTTGCTTGAGCTTTAATTTTTGGATCTAGGTTAGATAGATTAAATGATGGTATACCTAAAAATTCGTAATAAGACTCGGCTTCTTTACCGCTTCTAGGGTTATCATCAAAAGCAGCACCGCCAATAGCGTTAAGAGAAGAGATGGCCCTAGAATTAATGCCACTGCCCTTTTGGGATGCTTTATCAACAAAGTCTTTATAGTTTTCATAGGGTCTCTTTTCAATAATTTTATTTGCAATACTGTCTGAAATAAATTTAATCTCTGCCAATCCAAATCTAATTGAATCTTTTTGCAACGAGAAGTTTACATCAGATTCATTTACATGGGGAAGCTTTACTTTAATCCCAAGTCTTTTTGCTTCAATCAAATAACCTGTTCTGGCGTCTTTGTCGCCTTCGTTTTTGAGGATCGAGAATAAAAATTCCAAAGGATAATAGCACTTAAGCCAAGCGGTATAATAAGAAAGCATAGA